>Ga0206925_1129_pt1 | contig 13648 bp, 15 predicted proteins | sample Alteio_BWOrgHeat_62_FD_152944 | JGI IMG/M metagenome (GOLD analysis project Ga0206925, IMG submission 152944) | Enriched cells from forest soil in Barre Woods Harvard Forest LTER site, Petersham, Massachusetts, United States -... | ecosystem: Environmental > Terrestrial > Soil > Temperate forest >...
GGTGGGATGAATGCTGGACTGTGGCGTGCTGCGAGGCAAAAGCCACGCAGCGGCCTTTGCGAACGCAAATTTCGGATCGGCGACTTCGAGAATTGTCTTGCCAGCTGCGCGAGTGTTCGCGGGAGCGAGAACACACGCGGCTGCTGATTTTCCGATGCGCGGCGCAAATTTAGGAGCGTCGAGGTAGATGAGGTCGGTGGCTGTTGCGTTTTCAGGGCCGGCGACGCCTGTGAGCGCGTGGCTTCCGTCGCCCTGTAGCGTCGCGTCCAAATATTTCGCCAGATCAGCGGCTGTGCGATTCATGTGAACCTCTTTCTCAACTTTTGCGCGGATTGCCGTGCGCCGATCTTTCACGCACTTCAAAAAAACTAGAACGGATAGATCGCCGATTCTCCCCGCGGGCGAGTCTTCCAGCGCTTGTGAACCCAGAGCCACTGGTCGGGATGCTCGCGCACGTAGGCTTCAATCACAGCCATGAAACGAGCGGTGTTCTCGCGAACGTCGGCATCTTCATCGCCGGTGCGCACGAGGTCGAGCGCGCGTCCGAACTGCAGGCGATATTTCTTGTCGGCGGCGTACCACGCTAGAAATCCAGGAACGACGGCGGCATCTGTGCGTAGGGCGATTCTGGCAATGCCTGACGTGGTGCATGCCGGCCGGCTGAAAAAATCCACGAAGACTCCTTCGTCGAGGGACGTGTTGGTGTCAGCCAATATGCCCACCGTGCCGCCTTCGCCGAGCACTTTCAGAATAGCGCGCGCGGAGCGATTTTTTTCGATCGGCTGATTCCCGGAGAGGCAGCGATAGCGATTGATGAGCGCGTCGACGCGAGGATTGGCGACGGGGCGCACAAGGAAATGCAGCGGGTGGCCGTAGAGGGCATGCGCGAAGGGAGCGAGTTCCCAGGCGCTCATGTGGCCGGTGAGGAACAAGACACCTTTCCCGCGGCGCTGAGCGCATTCGAAATTCTTGGCGCCGTCGATAGTCACGATCTGCGAAATATTCGCGGCCGTGTATTTTGGGAATTGCGAGAACTCGCCCGCCATCCAGCCGATCTGGCGGACCATTCCGCGAACGATTCTTTTGCGTTCCGCCTCGCTCATATCGGGAAATGCGAGTTGAAGATTGAACATCGCTGCGCGCCGGAGGGGCGTGCGCACTTGATATGCGAGCGCGGCAAACGCGGCGCCCACCTGACGGGCTGTGCTGCGTGGAAGCAGGCCAAGCGCTTTGAGTCCCGTCCATGCAGCTGCGTATTCGAGCCATTGTCGCATCGCGCGTCATTATGCAAGAGGCTGGAGAGCCGATGCCAGCGATGTGTGATGAAAGAGTGTTTGCCCGGATGTTAGACTCGGCGGGCTTACACGAGCGAAGCGCGATGGCCATACGATGACCATACAATGAGCGAACAGTCGCTATCCCGGCAACGCGCCAATTTCATTGCCTATGCGAGTGCGGGACTCATCGTGGTGGTGTGCGTCTTCAGCCATTTGGGTGCGATTGGATTAGTTGGGCCGGACGAACCGCGCTATGCGTGGATCGCGCGGGCGATGGCGACGAGCGGCGATTGGGTGACGCCGCGTCTTTACGGCGAGCCGTGGTTTGAAAAGCCGGTGCTTTACTACTGGGCGGCAGCGCTGGGATTTTCGGCTCACTTGCCCGCCGAATGGGCGGCGCGGCTGCCCTCTGCTTTTGCGGCGCTGGTGGCAGCGATTGCGATCGGTTGGCTCGGTCGGAAATTCTACAACGCGGAATCTTGGCCGTTCGCGTCTCCTTTCTTGCTTGCTCCTCTTATTTTCTCGACGAGCGTTGCAGCGATAGGGTTCGCGCGCGCGGCGGGTCCCGATATGTTGTTCAGCGCCGCTCTCACCGTCGCGATGGCAAGCGGCGCGATTGTGCTAAGTCGTCGCGGGGATTTGCGTTTTGAAAATGACGAGCGGGCCAGCACCGGCCCGTCTGATCATTTTGCGCTAGCCCTATTCGGCGCGTCGCTCGGGCTTGCGGTTCTCGCAAAAGGTCCAGCGGGCGTCTTACTGACTGCCGGCGCGATTGCTATTTGGGCTCTCGCTACCTCGCGGTGGCGTGCCGTTGTTCGGCTGGCCCATCCAATCGCCATCGCCGCACTCTGCCTGATAGCGCTTCCCTGGTACGTGCTTTGCGCGTTCCGCAATCCAGATTTTCTTCGCGTCTTTATTTTTCAGCACAATTTCGAACGCTACCTCACTCCTATGTTTCAGCATCGCCAGCCGTTTTGGTATTTCGTCCCGATTCTTCTGCTCGGACTACTTCCCTGGACGGCGTGCCTCTGGCCTGCTCTCGAAGAAGGGCTGCGACTCTGGCGGCAGAAATCCTGGAGCAACTCGCCCGGATTCTTTATCTTTTGCTGGGCTATATTCCCTTTTTTGTTTTTTAGCTTTTCACAATCGAAACTGCCGGGATATGTCCTTCCGGCGATTCCTCCGCTCGCTTTATTGATTGCGGTCGGAGTACAACGCCGGATTCTAACGTCACCCGTTCCATCCGCTCGCTGTGTCCTGATCGCGGTCGGCGTCACATGGATCGTGATGGCGCTTTCGGCGGTTCACTGGGTAAACCGACTTCCCGCTGCTGCACGCGATGTTCCGGAAAAAATGATTTTGCAGATTTCGATCATTGCGATTTCAGGCGGTATCGCGATTGTCGTGCTGGGCTTTCGTCGCGGGCGTGAGGCTTTGCTGCTTTCATTCTTTCTGGCAGCGCTTTGCGTCGAATTCGCCGGCGCACGCGTATTACCCGCGCTCGATCCGTTCATTTCGGCAAGATTTCACGGCGAGCTGCTTCGCAATCACCGGTACCCCAATCGCGTTTTCACGTTCCGTGTGAATCGGTCTTGGCAATACGGACTCAACTTCTACCTCGAGCGTGAACTCGCGGAATGGTCTCCGGATGATGTGGGTGCGGCGCTCGTTCTGACGACGCCACAGGGCTTGGACGAGATCAGAAAAGCGAATCGAGTGCGGGAAGCGCTGGATGAACCTTACGAAGGAATTCTATATGTTCCAGTGCTGCCTGCTGCGCGCTAGGGATTCGCGCGAGAAACGGGCGGCAAATTCTGCAGAAAGAAATTGACGATCTGATTTTCGTAGGCGTGGCGATCATCGTCTGTCATTTCGGAGTAGCTAAGCCGATCGCGCACCAGCTGTTTCGGCTCTGGCGCGCGCGAGAAAATCTTCCAGGTTTCATCAGCAAGCTGGGGTCGGTCGTCCGATTGAATGAACAATTTCGGAATTCCCTGCGTTTTGGCCAGATGCAGCGAAATCGGTTGCTGGGAACGGAAACGATAATTCATGAGCCGGAATCCCCAGTCCGAAAAGCGATTCACATAAGGAATCACGGCGAGGCCCGAGCGCTTCACTTCTATTTGCACCATGTCGCGCGGGTCGTCCCACGCGTTGTCAACAACCAAGGCGCCCACACGGGGATCAGAGGAGGCCACTTCCAGCGCCACGAAGCCTCCCAGATTCACGCCCCAAAGGCCGAAACGCTTGGGATCCACATCATTGCGGGTCGAAAGCGCCTGAACAGCAGCTTCCAGTTCGGCTGTTTCGTGATAGCCGAGAGTCGTAATACCGGGCGTCGACCCGTGCCCAAGGAAATCGAACACAAACACGTTGAACTGATGATCTTGCAGCGCCGATACCAGCGTCAGCACATCGGTGCGCTGCGACAAATACCCATGGCATACGACAATCGTTGGCGCTCCGCGCAGCCCAGGGAAAAACCATCCCTCCCGCTCCGGTTGGCCAGTGACGGGAAAAGAAAATGGGATGGGATGCCCCATCATCACGTTCAGATCGGAGGAGGAGGCTATGGAATGTGTGGGCTTCAGAATTTGATAAAGCAGAAAACCCGCCACCGTGCCGATCGATACAAAACCAAAGAGGATTATCGCCAGCAGCGCGGAAACGACTTTGGCGGGGCGCGTTGTGGGATAGCGTAGCTCTGAGAGGACGGCCATCCGTTGAGCGCGAGAGCGCGATTTCGCGCCTCGACAAACGGAATGTTAGCACAATTCTTTCGGTATCCTGGCTCAACGCATGCTGGCGTTTCTATCCGGGAGACGCATTTGGGTTCTTTCACTCGTCACGGCTATAATGACTTACGGGAGCGGCTCGGGCCTTCATGCAGATTGTTGACCTCCGGCAGGTCCATTCGAAAACCCTTGATGTGTTGTTTCAAGAGGAAGCTCGCCACTGGCGCGACGAACTGCATTGGGACTACCGCCCCTCGATTGATCTGATTCGCAAATTCATCGATTCCCGCTCACTCAATGGTTTCCTCGCGCTCGATAACGGACGTCCTGCCGGCTATGGGTTCTACGTGCTCGAGGATCACAAGGGGCTGATCGGCGGCCTTTTTGTCTCCTCCGATTACGCGCAGTCGGCGATTCCAAAAGAGATTCTCACCGAGATGCTGGCGGCGCTTCGTGCCACGCCGCGCCTGGAACGCATCGAGGCGCAGCTGATGCCCTTCGGCATCGAATTCGATCCGGCCTTCCTTTCAAAGGAGATGCGCCTGCACACGCGTCAATTCATGCTGCTTCGTCTTGCGGACGCGAAGGTGAGCGAAAAGCCGCTCTCCCCCGCGTTTCGGATGGAACCATGGAGTGACCGTGCGTTCGATTCAGCAGCAAAATTGATTCAACTTTCCTACGCGAATCATGTGGATGGCGACATCAACGATCAATACCGGTCGGAAGCCGGCGGCATGAAGTTTCTCCGCAACATCGTGATTCTGCCGGGATGCGGGCAGTTTTTGCCGGAAGCTTCGTTCCTCGTGCGTCCGGCCACGGGAGATCGGTTGGTGGGCATGGTTCTCACTTCAACGGTGAAGGAGCGCGTAGGCCATACGACGCAAGTGTGCGTCCTGCCCGGCTACCAGGGCCATCGCATCGGGCGCTCACTAATGGAAGCGTCGATCCACGCGCTAATACGCCGCAAGTACGAATGGCTATCGCTTACAGTGACGGCGGTGAATACGTCGGCAGTGCAGCTCTACGAGCATCTCGGTTTCAAAACGATCAAGAAATTTGCAGCAGGCGTCTGGCAGGCGTAGGAATTCCAACTAACTTCTGGGCTCTCGTTCGCCTCGACACGAATTCTCCACAGGTTCGTGCGTTGCTTCAGCACGTAGCCAACTAATCTCACATAATATGAGAGACAGATTCGACGGCAGGGGCTTCGAGTTGAAACAGGTCTCTCCTTCGCCGCACCAAGGATTGCTTACGCTAAACACCATCGGATGAGACGCCGCTTTCGCTAGGCGCACCTGAATTTCGTAACTCGAATCGATGTATCCGTTAAACGGTCCCATTTTTTCTTCAATGCCTTGCAAGTCCAGCGAGCCTAGCCATCTCTCGATGACGGCAACCCTGTCTGAACTGATTGTCGCGACTTTCTGGACGTTCTTGTACACGTCAACGATTTTTGGGTCTACGCGTTTGGGGGCTGGATCCGATTCAAGTTCGTCCCATTCGACCTTACCGTTCTCTGCCAAGCGCACAAAGAGCCAAGAATGCCGAAAGCCCCCAATGCCATGCTCTGTTAATGTCGCTTCCAGAATGATCGCTGCCGGCTTCTTTTCGCTCGTGGTCTTTCCCGAACAGCCGAGTAACGCGCCGACGGCTGTAACAAGGGCAAATCTCCTCGCGTAAACCGCATTCTTTCTCTGCCTCAGACTTTGTCTCCGGATTGCTTTCGATCCTGACATAACTCACTTCTTCGCGCGATCCTTCAACAGCCCCTTCAATTCATCCATAAATTCTTTCACATCTTTGAAATCGAGATATACGGACGCGAAGCGCACGTAAGCGACCTTGTCGAGCTTCTTCAAACTTTTCATCAGCAGCTCGCCAATCTCTGAAGTGGTGCGTTCGCGCTCCGGCGCCTCGCTGACGTACGCCTCCGCCTCGTCGACAATCGTCTCGAGCTTCCCCACCGGCACCGGTCGCTTCTCACACGCCTTTAGCAATCCCTGCAAAATCTTCTGGCGGTCGAATTTCTCGCGGCGGCCATCCTTCTTGATGACCATGTAAGGAATTTCGTCGATGCGCTCGTAGGTGGTAAACCGGCGGCTGCACTTCAAGCACTCGCGGCGGCGGCGAATCAGGTCGCCCGTGCGCGCCTCCCGCGAATCCACCACCTTATCATCCAGGTGCGCGCAAAAAGGGCACTTCACCGCGAACTCTCTTCCGGCCGCGTAGCCTGTTGTTCGGCGTGCTCGAGCAACACCGCCTCGCTCGCGCGCTCCTGCTCCTGAACCATCCGCCGCAAATCCCCCATCGACCAGCCTTCACTGAGCATCAGCGGAATACCCGCCAAACAAACACTCGCGAACGAAATCAGCCACACCACCACTGAAGCGGCCACAGCCGGTTCATGTTCTACTCCAAAGACCAACGTCAGCACAAGAATCGTACTAGCTTGCGCTCCGCCTCCCACGCCCGGCAATTGCGCCACCGATCCCACCATCCCGAACGCCAAAACGAGCAACGCATCCGTAAGGCCGAGCGTCGCCAGTCGGCCGCCAAACGCATGCAGGACCCACAGATAAACAAACGCAACCAGGATCCAGTGCAGAGCCGTATACAACGTCAACAAGAAGAGATCATTCCAGGTGCGAATTGCCTGCAGCCCCTCGCTGAACCCTTCGATCAGCACAACCACCTTCTCGCGCCATCCGGTACGCCACCGCGGATTCCTCAAGAAGTTTGTAAGCAAACGCGCGCCATGAAACCGGAAATAGACCAGCATCGCGACAACCACAACGAGCCCATAGAGCAGCGCCCGCCCTACCGAGCGCGCGAAAACCAGCAAATGCGCAGTGCGCTCATTCACCAATCCACTTTGCTGGAAGAGAGCCAGGGCAACACCGGCCAGTACCGCCGTCGCGGCGATATCCGAAATCCGCTCGAGAAAGAAAACGCCAAACATCCCCGCCACCGGCAGCGAATCCTTCTTGGCAATCAGCACCGGACGAATCGGTTCCCCAGGGCGGCCCAGCAAAAAAAGGCAGGTGAATCCCATCAGAGTCGCCTTATACACGTTCCAGAAGTGCGTCCGGCCAAGCGCGTGTGAAAATTGCATCCAGCGCAGGGCGCGAAGCGCGTAGCAGACGTAGATCGCGGCCGCCGCCAGCAGCAAAAGAGAAACATTTGCGTTACGAACCGACTCGGCTACCATGCGCCAATCAAAGTTTTTCAGCGCGCCGGAATGCCCGAGTTCGTAGACGATAAAACCGAGAACAACCGCGACGATGACAATCGTGAGGTACTTCCGAAGCTTGGGCGGCATTCGTCGCAAAAGCTAACAGTTACATTCGCAAAGTTCAAGGCGGGCGTTCGCCCCAGTTTCTTCCGCCTTGGACACGGCTTGTGTTCCTTCGCGCAGGACGGCTAAGATGCATCGCGATGGTGTGGAACTTTTCGACCCCATTTTGCGTTTCATGATTGAGGCACGAAAGGTGATCCAACGCGCGAGGCTGAGGAAGATTGGAGCCCGACGCTCAACTGGTGCAGCAATGTCTCCGGGGCGAAGGGCCGGCCTGGGAGGAACTCGTGCGGCGGCACACGAGGCGCGTATACAACATATGCTATCGCTTCACAGGAAACGCAACCGATGCGCAGGATTTGAGCCAGGAAGTCTTCCTGCGCATCTATCGCACGCTAGCCAGTTACCGGCCGGCGTATGGAGCGTTTCCCACGTGGCTCACCAGCGTGACACGCAATTTGCTGGTGGATCATTACCGGCGCACGCGCCACGATCGCGTGACGGATTCGATCGACGACGCGATGCCAGTGCTCGAAGAAAAGCACTCGCAGGCGCGAACGCCCGACCGACTCGCCGAAGCCTCCGAGCTGAGCGCGCAATTGCAACGCGGCCTCGCCCGGCTTTCGCCCGAATTGCGCGAGGCGGTGATCTTGCGCGATTTGCAGGGATTGGAATACAACGAGATTCAGTCGGTGCTCGAAGTGCCCGAAGGCACCGTAAAATCGAGAATCAACCGCGGGCGCATCGAGCTGGCGCGGGTGCTGGAAGAGATGGGCGTGCGGCCGTCGTAGGGCAGGCATGATGGCTTTGGTCTTGGACATTCGGAGTGAATGAAATGGACTGGAACTGCAAAATTTCGGACGAGCGGCTGAGCGAATATCTCGACGGCAGACTCTCGGCCGCCGATGCCTCTGCGTTTGCAACGCACACCGCCGGCTGCGCGGATTGCGCGCAATTGGTTGCCCGCGTTGGCAGACTCGTTGGCCAGATGCATGAGCTCGCCGAAATCGAAGAGCCGCCGCATCTCATCCCAAACATCCTCGACGCCACGATTGGCCCGCGCACCCAAAAAGAAGGCTGGAAGAACTGGTTCTCCTCGGTGCCGATACTGTGGCAGCCGCGGTTTGCAATGGGTATTGTGACGGTCGCCGCGTCACTCACTATCGTGATCCACTCTACCGGCATAACTCCGGGAAAGATCAAGCGAGCCGATTTGAATCCCGCGAGCCTCGTCCGCTCGGCGAATCGGCAGCTGCATCTCACGTACGCGCGCAGCGCAAAATTTGTAAATGACCTACGCGTCGTGTACGAGATTCAGTCCCGGCTGCAACCCGCTCCCGAGCCTTCACCCAATTCAGCGCCTGCGCCGGAGGAAAAGCAATCGCGACCGGATCCTTCAACGCCTCAGCAAAAGTCGGATAAAAATCCGCCGCGTGACCGCAGCCAGGTTCACGGCGGCAGCATGTTCGCAGTGCTGATGCCTGCAACTTTTCCTGCTTCCACAATTGCAACGCTCACCAGGAGCCCTCAATGACATGTGCCGTGCACACTGATCGCGAGGCCACCGGCTATTGCCGCAATTGCGGCAAAGCGCTTTGCCCGGAGTGCACGCGCGAAGTCCGCGGCGCGCTCTACTGTGAGGACTGTCTCGCCAATGTGCTCGCAGGTCCGCTGGGCCCGGCGGGAGCTGGGGCGGCGGGTGCCCGCCCGGACGTGAATCCGGGCCTGGCTGCAACGCTCGGCTTTATTCCCGGCCTCGGCGCGGTCTACAACGGAGAATACGTAAAAGCGCTCATCCAGGTTCTCGTCTTCGGCGGCCTTATTGCCGGAGTCAGCAGCGACATGCCCAGCGGATACATCGCGTTCCTCAGCATCGCGCTCGGTTGTTTCTATTGCTACATGCCAATCGACTCCTACCGTGTTGCGAAAGCCCGGCAGTTGGGACAAGCTGAGCCCGGCGGAATCGTCGAAGCAAAAAACGCGCGGCCCATCGGCGCGTTTGTCCTGATTCTCATGGGCGTGCTTTTCCTGCTTTCGAATTTCGGCTTGCTGCAGGCTGACTGGTTCGAGAAAGCCTGGCCCATCGGCCTGATCGCGCTGGGCGGTTGGATCATCTGGGACCGCACGCGAAGGAACGCCTAGGAGCGCTCGAATGCCGGACGAACTCAAAGCACGCTGCACCTGCCCCAACTGCCGCATCCGCGGATTGATGGGTCCCGTGATGCTAATCACTATCGGTGCGCTTTTTCTCGTCCGCGAATATACGCGCTTCAGCATCGGCGAACTTTGGCCGGTGCTGCTGATCGTCGCCGGCATCGTTCTCGTTGCCCAGGCCATGGCCTCTCGCGAAGGGCACATCGGTTCGTGAGGAGCGCGTGAGCAACGGCGCATTGCCACCTCAGCCACAGCGAAGCTCGATCTTTGCCGGCTTGCTTCTGATTTTTCTCGGTGCTCTCTTCCTTCTGCATCGGTACATTCCCGAACTCGGCATCGGTCATCTGATCGCTCGCTACTGGCCGGTGTTGCTCATCATTTGGGGCATTGCGAAGCTCGTTGACCATCTTTCCGCGCAACGCACCGGCCACGCTCGGCCTCCCGTGCTCTCTGGCGGCGAGGCGGTATTGCTTGTGCTGCTCGTCGTTGTCCTGGGGTGGATTTGGGTGGTGGACTACATTCATATGAAGCATCCGCAACTCGAAGTCGATGGCATCGGCCTTTTCTCGCATCGGCACTCGGACATGGAGGTGATTCCCCCGCAATCCATTCCTGCCGGCGCGCAAGTCACCGTTCAGACCGGCCATGGCGATCTCACGATTCATGCCGGCGACATGAACGAGCTCCGTGTGGAAGTGAATAAGTCCGGATCGGCGCCGAATGAGTCCTCGGCACGCAAGCAATTGAAAGAAGTGCGAGTGGTGATCGAGCATTCTGGTAGCGCATATCTCGTGCATCCGGTGGACCAAGATCGAGCCGGTGGCAATATTTCGGTGGACCTCGATGTGGAGTTGCCGAAAAATGTCTCGCTTACCGCCTCGAGCGCTCGCGGCGATATCAAGATTTCTGGAATCGGCGGCGCCCTCACCGCCACCACGCAAAATGGCGACGTCGAGATTCACGATGCGGGTTCGGATGTGAACGTTCAGCTCCAGAAAGGCGACGTGCGCGTTGCCGACGTGACTGGCAGCGTGCGCATCACCGGCAAAGGCAGCCAGATTGACGTGTCCGATGTTGCCGGCGACGCTTTGCTCGAAGGCGATTTTTTCGGGCCGATTCGCGTTCGCAACGTGAAGAAGACCACCCACTACGCATCACAGCGGAGCGATATCACGCTGTTGCATCTAACTGGCCAGTTAGAGCTCGATTCGGGTGACATCGAAATTTCCGACGTCGCTGGTTCCGCGAGGATAACGACACACAATCAGGATATGGATATCGAGAATGTTGCTGGAAAGCTCGACGTTACGAACGCGCACGGCGATATCAAAGTCCGCTGCTCCGATCCGCCGCGCGAAGATATCAATGTGGTGAATGATTCGGGCGAAATCGATCTCACCCTTCCGTCAAACTCCAGCTTCCAGATCGCCGCTTCGTCTCGCTCTGGAGAAGTGCAGAGCGATTTCGAAGATGCCTCACTCAAACTCGCGAACGAAAGCGACACAGGGCGCCTCAACGGAACCGTTGGCTCACACGGCCCGCGCATTACGCTCACAACGAGTTACGGCACAATCTACCTGCGCAAATCCTCGTAGAGGCTCGTCATATAGTTTTCACTCTCCGCCCGATCCCCGTAAACGCTCGAGCGTCGCGAAAAACTCCGGAAAAGAAACGCCCACACATTCCGCGTCGCGCACTACCGTGTCACCCTCCGCGCCGAGAGCCACCACCGAAAGCGCCATGGCGATGCGGTGATCGCCTTGCGGATCCACTTTCGCCCCGCGCAATTTCCCAGCCGAGCGGCCTGCCACTCGTAGCCCATCGGTGAATTCTTCTACGTCCGCGCCCATTTGGCGCAACCCCGTCGCGAGCGTCGCAATGCGGTCGCTTTCCTTCACGCGCAGCTCCGCGGCATCATGAATCTCAATTCCCTTCTCCGTATAAGCGCCGAGCGCCGCAAGCATCGGCAATTCGTCGATCATTTCGGCCACTTGCGCTCCGGCGATGCTCCCGCCCGAAAGCTGCGAATATCTCACCGACAAATCCCCGACAAGTTCGCCATCGCGTAACTGCACCGAAGCGAGATTGATTTGCGCTCCGATGGAAATCAGAAAATCGAGCACTTTCGCTCGCGTTGGATTCAACCCCACGTTGTGCAGCATGAGGGACGAATCGGGGAGAATAAGCGCGGCGCATGCTAGAAATACCCCGCCGGAGAGATCTCCCGGCACCGTCAGCTGTCGAGCCGCCAGTTTTGGCCGCGGCTGAATGCGGATGGAATCTTTCGCCGTCTCCACCGTCGCGCCAAACTCGCGCAGCGCAAGCTCAGTGTGGTCGCGCGTGCGAACGGATTCGCGCACCGCAGTCACACCGTCAGCGTACAAACCGGCGAGCAATATCGCGGACTTCACCTGTGCGCTGGGCACCGGCAGCGCGTAGTCAATCGCGTGCAGGTTTCCGCCGCGAATTTCAAGCGGCGCCTGGTCATCCCGTCCCCGAATCTCGGCGCCCATTTGGCGAAGCGGCTCAGCCACACGCCGCATCGGCCGTTTTCGCAGCGAGCCATCGCCGGTGATTGTTGACGTAAACTTCTGTCCGGCCAGTACCCCGGAAAGCATTCGCATCGTGCTGCCGGAATTCTCCGCGTCGAGCGCCCGTTTCGGCGGCTTCAGTCCATCGAGACCCTTGCCCGAAATTCGGACTCGTTCCCGGGTTACTTCAATTTCAACGTCCAGCTTTCGCAAACATTCGAGCGTGCTCCGGCAATCAGCCGCAGTCGCGTAATTGAATATTTCGCTCCGTCCCTCGGCGAGCGCCGCCAGAATCGCATACCGGTGCGAAATGGATTTATCACCCGGCAATTCGACAACGCCGGTCACGTTTCCGCCTGGCGAAATCGTTTTCTTACTCACCGCGCGATTCTAGCACGCGCCTTTCGCGCCTTGGCCCCACTCAACTTCACTCGCTTGAGGTTGGCGTCTTCATTCCTCATCGAAAAACTTCAGCGCCATCGCCCCATGCGTCGCCGCCCCTCCGGCTCGCAACGCTGCTGCGACAAATGCCGATTCGGCGATCTCTTCCCGCGTCGCACCGGCCGCCTTTGCCGCTTTTGAATGTACTGCGATGCAATACGGACACTGTGTTGTGCAGGCCACGGCGATGGCGATCAGCTCCCTGTACTTCCTGGGGATTTTTCCGTTCTCGCTGCCGACAATATTGTTGAGCCCGAGCCATGCCTTGAAGTCCGCCGGTGCGAGTTTCCCCATCTCCTTGAGAAAATGAAGGTCCCCGGCATCATGATAGTGTTCGCTCACTGGAAGTTCCTCCCGGCTAGAGTCAGATGCTTTTTGAATTTCGATGAGCAATATTTATCGCTGTGAACAGCCCGGAGCGATTCCGGATGGCTTGCAGGAATAGGCAGCCAAACAACCGTTTGCATAGCTTTTCGCATCTTGCTACCGTCATGCTTGGGTCATGAAATTGCATACTACAACCGGCAGGCAGCGATCGACGGCGCGGGACGGGAGCCTCCGCCGACTATCCATCGCTTGCGGGCCGATGTCTAATAGCAACATTACCCAATTCAGAAATTCGGTTAACTCCAGCAGAATGAGGGTTTACGTAATTTCTAACCGCTACAAAACGGGCATTTCCACGAAACGCGCCTCGCCTGCCAGCCTGGCGAGTGATATGGAAGTTCGCCCGTTTGCTTCTGGATTTACGTCCGCGTATCATCAACCTTCCATGCTCATGCTTTTTAGAAGGTTGTGGATGGCGGCCCTCGCTGTCCTATTTGTCTGCTCGCTTCCTCTTTACGCCGGAGATTCTCCTGAAATTATGCCGCTCAGCCAGATTCACCCGGGCATGAAAGGCGTTGCTTACACGATTTTCGAGGGCGACCAGATCGAAAAAATGGATCTCGTGGTACTTGGGACGCTTCGCAATGCGCTCGGTCCGAAACAGGACGTGATTCTGGTGAAGTTGGTCGGTGAAAAAGTCGAGCGTACCGGTGTCGTCGCCGGAATGAGCGGAAGCCCGGTCTACTTCGACGGAAAGCTGGCCGGAGCGCTCTCGCTGAAGCTCGGCATCTTTACAAAGGAAGCGATCGGCGGCGTGACTCCGATCGAAAATATGCTGGACGTGGAGAAAGCTGCGGCCACGCCCGCAAGCCCGATGCCTGGCGCGAC
>Ga0206925_1147_pt1 | contig 13592 bp, 8 predicted proteins | sample Alteio_BWOrgHeat_62_FD_152944 | JGI IMG/M metagenome (GOLD analysis project Ga0206925, IMG submission 152944) | Enriched cells from forest soil in Barre Woods Harvard Forest LTER site, Petersham, Massachusetts, United States -... | ecosystem: Environmental > Terrestrial > Soil > Temperate forest > O...
TTTATAGCATTATAAAATCAACAAGCGGCTTTAAAAATAATCCGGAATTTCCCGCATCATACTTCTCAATAAACTTCTCTGAAGTACGATATTGTACTTTTTTTTGTATGATCAATTCATAGGCTTCATCCGCATTATTGACAATATAAGAATTTGATTCTGTTAGCAAATTACCGAGACCGCCTCTTGCATAGCCTATAACTGGCGTGCCTACCAATAAACTTTCGTGTGCTATACGGTTCCAGCCTTCATTTACATAAGGGATGGCAATTGTACAATAGGCGCTTGCCATTTCCTGGAGATAGGCTGAAAATGGAACGCATTTTATCTCATAATCTGCATATTTACCTGCCTGTGATGGATCTAAGGTAAAAAAAATACAATGGTAACCAGCTAAAGTGAGTTTTTTAGCCAGTTCAAATCCACTGTTATCATTTTTAGGTGAATATTGTCCTAAAATTACTTTCGAAATATTTTTATCAACCTTATATACCTGGTAATCATTGTTCTTAAACAGGTTTGGAATGCAAATGACAGGGATGTAAGGGAATACATTTTTAAAATAATTTTCAAAAAAGGGAGATACACAAACTATTGCCGTGCGGGATAATTTTCGTTTAAGAGTATAAAAAAGAAGCGCATAATACATCTTGAGGAATAGGCCTTTTCCATCTTTAATATCAAAATAATGCAATACAATTATGACCTTGTTTCTTGTAAAAAGGTTTCGGACAACCGACCCAAGCCCCAAACGTGCCGTAACAATGTTTACATCCGCTTTTGAAGATTTTAATCCTTCAGCGATTAAGCGAATATTAGCCAATCCTTTATATAGCCTTGCAAATACTTCTTTATCAGATTTGACGAAAATGGATCTGGCCTTTAATTCAGCAGAAAGACTGTCTAAAAGAAACTCTTCATACCGCGCCCCACCGCTATATAATACTCCATGCCTTAATAAGCTCAGCGTTAATATTTTATTCGTCACGCAGGATCATAATTTTACCGTATCCCTGGTTAAGGGAAGCATCCTCCGGCAGTGGGAAATGATCATAGTCTTTACCATTAATCCGGGAAACCACTTTATATAGATACATACCCTGGTTTAGTAATCCACCATTATCGTTGGTGCCATCCCAGCTAAAGGTATTTATGCCAGATTTTACTTTCCCTGTAAGGTTGATAGTTTTTACATTTTTCCCGGTTACATCAAATATCTGTATTTCCAACAGATCAGGCATTTGGGCACCTGTAAGCGTAAATACAAAGTTTGACACTGAGGTCAAAGGATTTGGATACAGGTATAAATAAGAAATAGATGGGTTATTAACAACCTTAAAATGTATATTATAAGGGGCGGGCCCGGCAGTATTGCCTGCTATATCCGACGCATTAGCTGTAAAGAAATACTCCCCATCAGCTAATGGTCCCGGATTGTATTTTATTATAGCATTATTAGTAAGGTTATTTCCAGGGGTGAACTGAATTTTAGGATTGCTCATATAAACCCGGTTGGGGATAAAGGTCCCGGGATTTACCAGAAAAATTTTATAGTCTGATGTATCATTTAACAGCAGGTCAAGGTTTTCATCTTTTACACTAACAAGTATTTCAGGAGACGGGGAAACTACCTGCCCGTCAGCAATATGCATTCCATCAAATGTAACATCCATCAAAGGACTAGTATGATCATTAATTATCAGGAATTTGAGTTGAACAAAATTATTTTCCAGGGTTTGTTCAGGCTGTTGATAATTCGGGTTTACGGATACATTGATAAAATTGGTACCAGTCAGGTTTTTGGTACTGTATTTCTTTTTGATCATAAAGAATTCACCTGGGTTCAAGGCAGGATAAAAAGTACTATCCTGTTTTGTTGGTAAATTATTGAGTGCAGTTACTACCAAAACTTTAGTCATGGGTAAGGTGCCAACGTTTTGATATTTGATAATCACTGAAGCAGAATCTCCGGGATGGACAGCTGATTGAAATGAGAAAGTACTGTCATTTACAAGCGTGCCTTCTGGCAATCCATCGTATTCGACCTGCCAAAGCCTTAACTGAGGTGGAGTTTTATGCACTGTATCAAATAGAAATGATTCCAACTCGAGATTAGGATATTTAGCAGCATTTATGGATGAAATACCGAAGGAGGACGCAGGTATCATTTTGTACAAAACGGTATCTTTCCCGGTATTGTCAATGCCATGCACACTCATAAAATTTTGGTCCACCGTTGGACTTTCCAAGTGGCGATAAACCTGGAAAGCCGTTTTCCAATTGGTAGCCGGGCCTATTTTTTCAGAAACAATACTACCGCTGTCACTTACGATTAAAGGGAGACCTACATGTATTGTTGCAGTATCATTAAAAGGTAAACCCTGTTTATTGAATTGTGTATTTTTAAAAGCCTCCTGGATAATATTTCCATGCACTGGTTCTTTTTGTCCAGCCATAACATAAGCTACAGAGTCATGTATTTTGCCAATTAATGTATCTCCAATTTGCCTGAAAGCTTGAAATACTGTAGGTTTAAATTTTGAGAACATTTGTATCCAGTTATCTTCCGTTGGATACGACATAAGAAGCACATAATTACCATGGGGGATTGCATTAATTGCCATAGCAAAACTGTCCTGGTAAACAGGGTCCAATAAATTATACTGGTTATAATTTACATTTACTACAGGTTTGCCATTATAATTGTAAATCCTTAAAGGCCTTCCGTTTAGTCTATTAAAAGCAATTGGCTTAAGAGTAGCCGAGTCGTATTCAATGTAAATGACAGACACGGCACCAGCTCCGAAATTTTCAAAAAGTCCATTATCCGCCTTAATGCCTAGATTACTTTTACCACTGGAACTTATCTCGACCAAAAAATAACTGTAAGTAGGATAATATCTGAAGGATCTCTGCACCGTATCAACTACTATATTATTTGGTACAATATTTTTATATTGTTGCCAATGGCTTTGAGACCAGCCGGGGCTACCATTTTTTATATATACAAAAGATTTACTTTCCCACTGTCCGCCGGTATCCAAAGGCAGATTAATGCGTGCATGCCAATAATAAACAGTGCTGTCAATGGCATTTCCAGATTTATCTCGATTATTTAATTTCGGTTTCCATTGCAGCAGGCTGCTACCCGTTAACAAACCTGACCTTTGTTTTAACGGACTATTGAACCGGTCAGTAGTATCCATTTCAAAATAAACGCCTGTTCCCTGTGTTGCCATATTGCGGGATTGGGCAACAATTAAAGGCGTATCAACATTTACAATGTCGTATTCGGAAGGGAACATAGTACGAACCGAATTTCCATTGAAAAAATATTGAAAACTGGCATGGTTATTTGCAAAAGAAAGTTCTTTTACGGAGCTATCAGAATTAATATAGACATCAAATTTATTGAGGCCCTGTACAATAGAATTACCCCTGATTATATTGAAAACAATCGTATCCTGGAAATTTAAAGCTGGTATAATAGTGTCGTGCGTTTTGGTACTCTGGTCTGGAAAAGTTTGTACCATACGCATCTTAATTTTACTGGTGTCCTTAATACCAACATTAAATACCGGAACACTTACAGTAAAATTAGGCGAAGAAGCTACTACGTTTGCAGGTCCAACAGCCAGGGTTGAATCATACACGGCAAAATCAGGAGTATTTCTATATGGGAACATTACAGATGGATCTCCTTGTAGCTCCCAACAAACACATAGGGCCCTTACTTCACTGCTTGATGAAGTTTTGCTCAGGTCAGCTATGGTTTTACGCCAGGTGCTCCCCACTGATTTGCCATAATTATCCTGAGTTACGTTTTGGAAAAACTGCTGCATCTGGGTATAAAGGATATTGTCAAGGGTCACAATACTATGGGAAAGCCAGATTATCGCTCCCTTCTCCGGGGCAATTGTATAAAACCGCCCGTTACTTGCATTTTTCGGGTCACCTCCTGTATTGCCTACCTGGCAGCCATTTAGGTACATAATAGGGTATAAGCCCTTATTTTTAAGGGTGGTAGTGTCAGAAATGTTTACACCAAGTTGTTCTGCTGATCCATGTGCCATAAAGGCCATAAGACTTGTGCCATGTTCAATATTGTATTGTATGCGCGAGGTAAGGCTGCCATTAACTGGTACATTGGTCACAGAATAATAAGAGTTTACCGTAAGGCCGGTTCTGGGTCCGCTGAGCATCTTTGCATATTTGTCCATATTGGCCTGTATTACTGGGATCTGGTTAAAGTCGCCCCCATCTACATTTATGGATGTTTTTAAATAAGCATGCGGTTTGGCAAGGCTTGCATCATATTCTTTTAGTTTTTCAAGATATACCAGTATTTCTGTATTCGTTATTGCTTGCAGCCTGCCGATTGCTATTTTAGGATCAAGATTGGCGCCGGCATTATTAAACCCAACATCTATTCCGGCTGTATAAAGCTCATCTGATGCAGGAAACCCAATGCTCGGCACATAATCTGTAGTAAATAAAGACCTTGCGATATCATTCCCCATGCCTTTGCCTAAAAGAAATAAATATTGTGGCTTTTGAGATTGATTATTATATAAATAGGCCATAAAATTTTGAATAGCCACAGGATGGTGAATACCGTAATAGAACTGATCGTACAAGTCATCAGCATAGGCTACCATGGGATTGAAATTATTTGCAGAATCTATTTTCTGAGTTGACTTATACGCAGCAAATTTATTGGCTCCATCAGAAAATAATTTGTTGGAAATAATAATATAATTTGCATTTTGACTAATGTTAGGTTTTGTAAAAGAAACAGATTTAATTGCTGGCGTAACTAAAAATTTGGTTGGATCATAGAGAAAATAGCTGGTATTTGCCTGGAAATTGTCAATTGCGACAGAAGCATTGCTGCCAGACATGGCAAAAGCATTCGTTTTAATATTATGAGTCAGATCATATAAAACCAGGGTGCCTGATGTTACAGAGGTTGACAAAGGAAAATTAAAATCGGTTTGTCCTGATGCCGAACTATTCTTAAAATTGAAGCCAAGAACCGGATTTGCCGGATTTATGGTATAAGAACTTGTATACCTTATTTTTATAAATGATATGGCTATTGCATCACTGCTATAAGAACCATTGGTTTGCTTTACACCAGCTGGTAAAAAACCTAAAGTATCACTGGTTTTACCAATAATATCGGACCAATATCTTTTTATTGTTTTGTGGATGGTTTGGAAACCGTCATAAACTGTATCCCAAATTATTTTTCCATTTGCTCCTGTTGTTACTACAAGATGGTGGTCAGGGCTTACGCCATCTACATCACTTTTGCCATAAACTAAAATTTCAACTTCAGGTTTGGGTAGGTTTAAAGTATCAGTAGGCAGGTTCGGTACTGCAATTAAATATTTCTGTAATGAAGTTGCGTTACTACCCATCCATCCTGCGCCTGCAATATATTCTGCGCCTACAAAGTTTAAGGATGGATCTATCGGATTGCCACCCTGAAATGTATTGTGCACATACACTGCTTGTTCATTTAAAAAATTTGGTTGTGGATTGTTTCCATAAGATTTTGAGGAAACTGCGTATCGAATATTACTTGGGTTGTCCCCGACTGTTAAAAAATAAATAGCCGTATCAGTGTACATGCTATAGCTCCGGTTTATATCGTCACCGGGGTTATTAAACAGCAGCGTGTCTAGAGTTCCATCATTTTTTTGACCATAGAACTCAAAAAAATCAGTAGCGCTGGCACCTCCTGAAGTAGAAATGGGCACTTCTGCGCCTCTGAAAAATAATTGGAAATGCGTTGGATCAAGGCCAGACAAGCTTAATCCGGCAGTTTGCAGATCGCTATACTTTACCCTGTAAATCCCGTTTTGACCGACTTTGATCTTGTAATAGGTTTTGCTATAATTGATCCATTCATTTCCCGGTTTGCGTTGCGCTTGAGCATTTAGGTGAAAAAACAAAACCGACAAAAATATTGCCAATAAAAATTTACGCATAATCGTTATCTTCCTGTTTTATTGTTTCCTGTATATCTTTCCTTATCTAAGCAAAATTAAATAATTTATTGATTCAAAATCTTGACAAATCTTACTCAGCTAAAGTTTAATTTTGCAGAAAAAAGTTTTGAAAGAAACAACAACCGTCGAAACCGCCCAAAAACTTGGCCTTACACCCGATGAATTTGATAAAATCATTGAAATTTTAGGCCGCGTACCCAACTTTACCGAACTCAGTATTTTTTCTGTGATGTGGTCTGAGCATTGCAGTTATAAAAATTCCATTATCTGGCTGAAAAAATTACCAAAAGAAGGTTCTAAGATTCTGGCTAAGGCAGGGGAGGAGAATGCAGGTTTGGTTGATATTGGCGATGGTTTGGCTTGTGCTTTCAAAATAGAATCTCATAATCACCCGTCCGCTATCGAGCCTTACCAGGGCGCTGCGACAGGGGTTGGAGGTATCCATAGGGATATTTTTACCATGGGGGCAAGGCCGGTAGCAGCTCTTAATTCCTTAAGATTTGGCAATATTGACCTGGCTAAAACCAAATGGATTACCAAAGGTGTCGTAAAAGGAATTGGTGACTATGGGAATGCATTCGGCGTACCAACCGTAGCCGGTGAAGTATATTTTGATGACAGCTATAATGTTAATCCCTTGGTAAATGCAATGTCAGCCGGTATTGTAAAAATTGGTAAAACGGTGTCTGCAACTTCGCATGGCGCAGGAAACCCGGTATATATCGTTGGTTCTTCAACTGGTAAAGACGGCATTCATGGTGCCACTTTTGCATCCGGGGATATTGATGAAAATTCTGCAGCTAAGCTACCTTCCGTACAGGTGGGTGACCCTTTCCAGGAGAAATTATTGCTAGAAGCAACTCTTGAAGCGATTGAAACAGGCGCGATGATCGGTATGCAGGATATGGGTGCTGCAGGGATTACCTGCTCGACTTCCGAAATGTCTGCCAAAGGGGAATCGGGGATGAAGATATGGCTGGATAAAGTGCCTACCCGCCAGACAGGGATGAAGCCTTTTGAAATACTGCTTTCAGAAAGCCAGGAAAGGATGCTTGTGGTGGTGAAAAAAGGCCGTGAGAAAGATATTGAAAAGGTTTTTGACAAATGGGATCTTCATTGCGCTATTATTGGTGAAGTAACTGAAGGCCCGAATATTGAATTTTATGAGAATGGCGAACTTGTGGCAGAAGTTCCGGCTGAACCATTGGTTTTAGGTGGGGGCGCCCCGGTATATGTACGCGAAACCAAAGTGCCTGCGTATTTTGAAGAGATTAAGAAGTACGATATTAACAATATTGAACAACCTGCGGATTTGAAGGCAGTTGCAAAGTTTTTGACCGGAGAACCCAATATCGCATCCAAAAAAATGGGTATATGAGCAATACGACCGAATGGTGCAAACCAATAATGCGACCAGCAATATGCCATGTGATGCTGCTTTGGTTCGAATAAAAGGTACAGACAGGGCATTGGCTTTAAAAGTAGATTGCAACCCTTATTATGTATTTGCTGATCCGCATGTTGGGACGGCCATCGCCGTGAGTGAGGCAGCCAGGAATATTATCTGTTCCGGGGGTACGCCATTGGCCATTACCAACAACCTTAATTTTGGGAATCCTTATAACCCTGAAGTGTATTACACCTTTACGGAATCCGTTTTAGGCATGCGCGAAGCTTGTTTGAAATTTGACACACCTGTTACAGGTGGCAATGTAAGTTTCTATAACCAGAGCGCAGATGGTGGGGCTGTAATGCCTACCCCAACTATTGGGATGCTCGGACTGGTGGCAAATATTAATAAGGCTTCCGGACTTGCCTTTCAGAATGCAGGAGACCTGATCTTTTTGATTGGAGAATGCAGGAATGATATCTCCTCTTCACAATACCTTATCAAATTCCACAAAACCAAATATTCTCCAGCACCTTATTTTAACCTGGACGAAGAATATGATATTCAGCAAGCCGTAAAAGCCCTGATTGAAAACGGATTGGCGGCATCTACCCATGATGTATCTGACGGCGGCTTATTCATCAATCTGCTTGAATCTGCGATGCCGAATAAACTCGGTTTCGATATTAAAACCGATGCCAACATCCGTAAAGATGCTTTTCTTTTTGGGGAAGGCCAAAGCCGGATTGTAGCCAGTGTGAAAGAAGAAGTTGTGGATGTATTTAAAATCTTATTGGCCGAAAAAGGCGTAAAATTCAGCCAGTTGGGTACAGTGACAAGTGGCGCGCTTACCATTGACGGCGAAGATTTTGGAAGCCTTGCCGTGTACGATGCTATTTATGAGGGTGCATTGCCCGGGAAGTTGAATTAGAACTGCTAAGGATTCTATTAAGCAAAGGGTTTTTGCCAGAAAATAATATCGTCCCATAGGGACTTAGGATTATTACATGTATTTATTTGCTACCAAAATATCGTCCCTAAGGGACTGGTAACCATGTAATAAAAGACTAAATGCTTAGAAAATGGAAATCAACCAGACAAACCTGATATTCTGTCACTGAAGCCTGATGCCTGACCCCTGATTTAATCATTCAACTTCCTGTGATCATCCAAAAACTTAGCCAGCCCGATATCGGTTAGCGGGTGGTTCAGCATTTGCATAATGACATTCGGCGGACAGGTAACTACATCTGCGCCAATTTCAGCACATTGTACAATATGTAATGGTGAGCGGATAGAAGCCGCCAGGATTTCGCAATCATAGCCATAGTTTGAGAAAATAGTAACAAGCTGTTGGATTAGCATAATACCTTCCTGGGCAATATCATCAAGTCTACCCATAAATGGAGAAACAAAAGATGCACCGGCACGGGCTGCAAGAATAGCCTGTGCAGAAGAAAATATTAAAGTACAATTGGTTTTAATGCCTTCGAGGTGAAGGGCTTTGATGGCCTTGACACCATCTTTGATCATAGGTATTTTTACAACGATGTTGTCTGCCAGTTTAGCCAGTTTATAAGCTTCATCCATCATGCCTTTAAAATCTGTAGAGATTACTTCAGCACTCACGGGGCCTGTTCCACAAATTTTAGCAATATGCTGGTAATGTTCATAAATAGCTGCCGTACCTTTTATGCCTTCTTTGGACATGAGTGAAGGATTGGTGGTTACACCGTCAAGTATTCCAAGATCGTTTACTTCACGAATGGCATCAAGGTTAGCGGTATCGGCAAAAAATTTCATGTGGGTGAAAAAGTTAAAGGTTGAAGGTTAAAGGTTAAAGGTTAAGCACTGATCTAACTTTTTGCGCAAAATGTTGTTTAGCAAAACGATCAACGAACAACTTCCAACGATTAACGAAAAACAAAAAAAAAGGGCAAGCTTACTGCATCGCACCGCTCAACCAACTGCTACTTGCTTCCTTCCGAACCTGGGCAACGCGAAGGGAGCTGGTCGTACAGAGCTTACCCGGCACAAAGGTAGGTCATACTTTTGAGTACTTGATGGCGTAATAAAAGATTTTTTAAAACTTATTGAACCACAAAGGTTTTGTTTTCTAAAGCGGAACCCGTTTGTAAGCGGGCTGTATAAATCCCGTTTTTCAAACCTTGAATATCAATGATCCTATCTGATGAGGCTTCATTTTTTACCTGTTGATTATATAAAATACGGCCTTCCATATCACTAATAATCAAATTGCATTTCCCTTCAAAATTATTTGTCTTTATCGTAATTTTTCCATCATTGGAAGGATTTGGATACAGATCAAAATTGATGTCCGAAGTCATCAGGTTTTCAATCCCACTCCCCTGCACGGTAAGTAATAAAGTAAAGGTAGAATCACAACCCAATGTATTTGTGGTTTTTAAAGTTACTTTGTATGTCCCTTTGCCGGCAAAAACATGGTTAGGTTTTTTTGAAGAACTTGTATTTGAATCCCCAAAATCCCACGAATAAGAGGTTAGCGTACTATCATTGGGAGTAAAACTTACTTTAAAGCCACTGATAATCGTTTTAAAACCAGCCAATGGCGAAGGATATACAACCACTGTTCTCGAGGTGGAATCAACCGATCCAGCCTGGCTGGTTACAATCTGCCATACCTGAAATGTGCCTGATTTTGTATAAGTATGAACAGGGTTTTTAGAATTATCTGTGGTATTATCCCCAAATTTCCATAGATACGTATTAGAACTTGCAATTGTATTACTTGAATCTGTGAATGATAATTGATGCCCCTGACAGCCATTATTTGCTCCGAAGGCGGCTCTTGGCATTTGATACAATGCAAGTATTTCATCCCCGTTAAGCGGCCTGCTATATACCCTCACCTCATCTATGCTTCCATGAAAATAATTGGTGGTACTTGTATAGTTATCGCCTACTACCATTGCCCCATTACCTGCTCCATTTACCAGGCTTTCAACATAAGAGTGTTCAAGATTACCATTTACATACAATTTTGTGGTACTCCCATCATTTGTAGCTGCAATAAAGGTCCAGCCATTCTCAACTTCGCTTACGCTTTGATCCGTACTTGCATTGTTGCTCGAACTTTGGTCAAAATAGGACATAAAATGTTTTGCAGAAAACCTGTTAAGGTAAGTGGCGCCTGAAGGATATCCTAACACTGCAATGTTATTAGAGGTATAAGTTGTATTTATCCAGGCTGAAACGGTAATGCCGCTATAGCCTGTGGCAGGAAAATTTCCCTGCAAATAAGAAGAGCCATTAAAAAAATAAGCGCTGTTGGCATTTCCATAATGATCTGTTGTTAATGTCGCCCCGTTATTGGTCAAATCCCAGCCGCTTCCGGCATCGCTTTTCGTATTCCCATCAAATGAATAGTGGGCCAGAAGCCCATTTACAAGATTAATTTGAGCGCTGGTTTTGCTGATTGGAAAGAAAGCGGCAAAAATGGAAATCACAAAAAAAAGATTGAAGGTGATCTTTTTCATTTTTTTAATTTGATTTAGTGGAAACAAATTTATGTATATGGGGAATTAAAATGAGGTGTTCATATAATATTTTTTCTATTTTTTTGATCCCAAAGCCCTCAATATATCCTTGTAATTTCAACATTTTGTGTTAAGATTACAAGGATAAGCAGCAAGTACCAAATTTAAAGAAGTTGGTATTGAGGCTCATTGTGGAAGCGTTGACGACTCAATACAATTCCCTATTTTTGCACCCGTAAAACCAAAAATCAATGTCTCAAACTGCGACCGAAAAAATACAGACTGAAAACCAGGCCAATACGAACGCTAATAAAGAACTATTAAAGGTTGTTCATGAAAAGCTTGCCAAAATAGCGAAGGGTGGGGGTGATAAAAGTGCCGCCAAACAAAAAGAAAAAGGAAAGATGCTGGCGCGTGAACGGGTCAATTACCTGATAGATAAGGATAGCCATTTCCTGGAAATCGGGGCATTTGCCGGTTATGAAATGTATGAAGAAGAAGGTGGTTGTGCAGCAGGTGGGGTTGTGGCAGGTATTGGACATGTTTCCGGTCGCCAGTGCATGATTATTGCGAACGACGCGACTGTAAAGGCAGGTGCCTGGTTCCCGATCACGGCAAAGAAAAACCTGAGGCTTCAGGAAATATGTATGGAAAATCGTTTGCCTGTAATATACCTGGTTGACAGTGCTGGCGTGTACCTGCCTATGCAGGATGAAATATTCCCCGATAAAGAACATTTCGGGCGGATGTTTAGAAATAATGCGATGATGTCTTCAGAAGGAATCATCCAGATTGCTGCCATTATGGGCAGTTGTGTTGCAGGCGGGGCTTATCTCCCTATTATGAGTGACGAGGCATTGATTGTTGATAAAACAGGTTCAATTTTCCTGGCCGGCCCCTATCTTGTAAAAGCTGCCATTGGCGAGGATGTGGATGCTGAAACCCTCGGCGGTGCAACCTCGCAATGTGAAATATCAGGTGTTACAGATAATAAATACGAAAACGATGCGGCCTGTCTCGATGCGATCAAGAAAATGATGGATAAAATCGGGTCATTTGAAAAAGCTGGTTTTGACAGAGTGGAACCTGCCTTGCCCTTAAAAAGCCCTGAAGAAATCCTGGATATATTCCCTGCCTTGCGAACCAAACCTTATGATACCCTTGAAGTGATTGAAAGGCTAGTTGATAATGGTGATTTTCAACAGTATAAAGAAGGCTACGGACAAACAATATCATGCGGTTATGCCAGAATAGATGGTTGGGCTGTGGGTATTGTAGCCAACAACCGCAAGATTGTAAAGAGCAAAAAAGGCGAAATGCAGATAGGTGGGGTAATTTACAGCGATTCAGCTGATAAGGCCGCACGGTTTATCATGATCTGTAACCAGAAAAAAATACCGTTGGTTTTCCTTCAGGATGTTACCGGCTTTATGGTGGGTTCCCGTTCTGAGCAGGGAGGCATTATTAAAGACGGCGCCAAGATGGTGAACGCGGTTGCCAATTCCGTAGTACCCAAATTTACGATCATCATCGGAAACTCTTATGGCGCAGGCAACTATGCCATGTGTGGCAAGGCTTATGATCCCAGGCTCATTGTAGCATGGCCAAGCGCTAAAATTGCAGTGATGGGTGGTGACCAGGCGGCCAAAACATTGCTTTCCATCCAGGTATCAACGCTCAAAGCCAAAGGGGAAATTATTGACCCTGAAAAAGAGAAGGAACTTCTAAAAACCATCACAGAAAGATACGAAAGGCAAACCACAGCTTTTTATGCTGCGGCCAGGCTATGGGTAGATGCCATCATTGACCCGATGGATACCAGGCAATGGATTTCTGCAGGGATAGAGGCGGCAAATCATGCACCGATTACCAAGAGGTTTAATGTGGGAGTGATACAGACTTAGGATGGCGATTTGTAATTTGAAATTTGAGGGCGGAAAATGGCAATAATTTAAAGTTGGCAACTTATGATAGAAATCGAGGTTATTTTTTAATAATTTATTTTCCCGGCTTTTGTAAACTCTTCATTCAATCTGGCTACATCTGCTTGAATTTTTGGTCTTATTTCTCCGAGAGCATTTTTTAATGCTGTAGTCAACGCTAATTTTTGAGCGTCAATCATTGAATAACCCCAATAAAGAGCAACCATTTCATGTGCTTTTCCTGAACCATTATACTTTCCAATTAATTGATGCTTAGAATTAGTAATTTGTATTTCTACATCTAAATTAAATGAAGCTTTCATTAAAGGTACACCAAATAAAGTTAGAACACAACCTGTAAATCCATTTAATAACAGCCATCCCATTCCTTGACCTGTAACATTATAAGTAGTTTTAAATGAAATATAACCAAATTTCTCCCCATAAGGATTTGTAAGGTTTTCATCCACTTCAGATGAATAAACTTTTAATTCCATTGGATTTGAAATGACAACAGCATTAGAATAAGTCTCAATATTTTTTTCAAGTGCCGGCATTTTCGGACTAATTGCTGCAGAAGGAGGATTAAGTTGAGAATTTTGAAGCGTCTTGCAACTTGTTAAGAATATTACAAGAATGATAACAATAATGGAATTTACTAATTTCATGTTTGGAGTTTTTATTAATCCAAATCTAAATAATTTAAATTTAAATTTTTATGGTAAACCAATTATATTTTTTCAAA
>Ga0206925_1149_pt1 | contig 13437 bp, 12 predicted proteins | sample Alteio_BWOrgHeat_62_FD_152944 | JGI IMG/M metagenome (GOLD analysis project Ga0206925, IMG submission 152944) | Enriched cells from forest soil in Barre Woods Harvard Forest LTER site, Petersham, Massachusetts, United States -... | ecosystem: Environmental > Terrestrial > Soil > Temperate forest >...
CGGAGAATGGCCATGGCTCGGTCGCGGCGCGCCCGCGCGTGCTGATTGATGGCCGCAAAATGAAGCCCTTTTACTGGCAGCACGACGGACTCATTGACGGCGACGCGAAAAGTTTTGCCATCGCCGCGGCCTCGATTGTCGCAAAAGTCACGCGCGACCGGGAGATGGAGAAGCTGGATGGCGAATGTCCCGGGTATGGTTTGGCCAAGCATAAAGGCTACGGCACGCCTGAGCATTGGGAGGCGCTTCGACGCCTCGGACCGACCGATCATCACCGGGCGTTATTTTTGCGAAAAATGAACGAGGAAACGGTGCCGATAGATGAGCAAAAGGAGTGGGAGTTTTGAGGCAAGATGTTCACGCAAAATAGACTCGCCGCCGTGTCATTTTGGGCATCTAAATTAGTCAGACGATTTTCGTTTTCATCTTATATAAACTCCAGCCCATACCGTTATGACTACTGATTCCAATACCGCCAAGGTCTCAAAAATATCATTCTGGGTAGGCTGCGCCATGAGCGCACCACCCGTGTTGTTGTTCCTCATGAGCGGCGTGATGAAAATCATACAAACGGCCGACACGGTGAAGGGCTTTGCCAGCTGGCCCAGTGGGGTGATGGTGCCCATTGGCATAATCGAAATTACCTGCACGCTTATTTACTTGTTTCCGCGCACCAGTGTGTTGGGGGCGATTTTGTTGACGGGTTATATGGGTGGTGCGACCGCTACGGTCGTGCAGATGGGCGCGTTTAATTTTGCCTTCATGACGGTTGGTTTGGGAGTGCTCGTGTGGGGCGGGCTGTTTATGCGCGAACCGCGTATTCGCGCGTTGATACCCTTGAAGAGTCGCGGATGAATTTGTCTACAATCTGCCGCGGTCTATTTCATGAAGCGAACGGCGCCCGAAATATGTCCGGCGTGCGGAGCGGAAGTGCCCTCGCGAGCTTTGGCCTGCCCGGAATGTGGCGCGGACGAAAAAACGGGCTGGAATGAAGAGGCGACGCGCTACGACGGCTTGGATTTGCCGGGCGAATCCAACTCGGGTGATGAGACAGGCTACGATGAGGGCAAACTGCGGCTGCGTCCAAGAGGCGTGCCGTGGTATTGGTGGCTGCTGGCCATTCTTCTGCTCGCCGCTCTGGCCTTGGCCATCCTGACCGGGCGGTGGTAATCGCGTCTGCCGCGCCACGCCAAGTTTACACTTACGCGCGGTCGTTCATCGGCACATAATTCCGCAGCGCCGGGCCGACGTAAATCTGCCGCGGGCGGTGGATGCGGCCCTTGGATAGCTCGGCCACTTCGCGCCAGTGGGCGATCCAGCCCGGCATGCGGCCAATCGAGAACATCACCGTGTACATGTCCAGCGGCAGGCCGATGGCTTGCAGGATGATGCCCGAGTAGAAATCCACGTTCGGGTAAAGTTTGCGCTCGATGAAATACGGGTCGTGCAGCGCCTTGTCTTCGAGGTGCAGCGCGATGTCGAGCAAGGGATCGTTGCGGCCGAGGGCCTTCAACACGCGGGCACTGCTGGCTTTGAGGATTTTTGCGCGCGGATCGTAATTCTTATACACGCGGTGACCGAAGCCCATCAGGCGTGCGCCTTTGCCGCTTTTCGCCGCTTCGACAAATTTGCTGCCGTCGTCGCCGCTCTTATGAATTTCCTGCAGCATGTTGATGACGGCCATGTTCGCGCCGCCATGCAGGGGGCCCCACAACGCGCAGACGCCCGCCGCCACCGAGGCAAACAGGTTGGCGCCGCCGCTGCCTACCATGCGCACGGTCGAGGTGGAGCAATTTTGCTCGTGGTCAGCGTGGAGGAGGAAAATCAAATCGAGCGCCTTGGCGACGTCGTCGTGCGGGTAGTAGTCCTCGTAGGGTTCCGAGAACATCATGTGCAGGAAATTCTGGCAGTAGCCCAAGTCCTTGCGCGGATACATGAACGGCAAGCCGCGCATCATGCGGTAGGACATCGCGGCAATCGTGCGTACCTTGGAGAGCAGGAGCGTCGCGGCCTCGTCGAAATTTTTTAAATCCTCCTCGCGGTCATTGGTGGCGAGGTTGGGGTAGTAGCAGCCGAGCGAATTCAGCAAGGCCGACAAAATCGCCATCGGGTGCGAATTGTGCGGGAAGCCCTCGAACAGATGCCGCATGGACTCGTGGATGCTGGCCTGGCGCAGAACCTTGGCGGAGAACTCGCGCTGCTCGGAAAGGGTGGGCAGGTTACCGTAAATAATCAGTTGGGCGCATTCGAGAAAGCTGGAGCTATCGGCCAGTTGCTCAATGGGGTAACCGCGGTAGCGCAGGATGCCCTTTTCGCCGTCAATAAAGGTGATGTGGCTTTCGCACGAGCCGGTGTTGCCGTACCCGTCATCATAGGTGATGTAGCCGGTCTTCTGACGCAGCGTGCGGATATCAATGCCCTTCTCGTTCTCGGTGCCGATGACGACCGGAAAGACGTGGTTCTCGTTGCCGAGGCGGATGGTGGCGGTTTCTTCCATGACCGGGGGTAAAGGTTGAAAAGTAGAGAGCCGGTTCGGCGGGGTCAATCCAACAGCGTCGCGTCCGGCCGTTTGTTACGAACGGCGGGCGGCTCCGGTCAGAAAATTGCGGTAGAGTTGAAGGCCCTTGGCCTGGCTTTTTTCAGGATGGCACTGGGTGGCAAAGCAGTTCCCGCGCCGGATAGCACTGGTGTACGTGTAGCCATACTCCGTCTCTCCCCAGATCAGGCTGCGGTCGGGGGTTTGGGCATGATAGCTGTGGACGAAGTAAAACTGGTCATTAGCCGGGCTTATTCCTTGCAAGGCGGGGTCGTTCACGCCTTGGGAATTCCAGCGAACGTTGTTCCAGCCCATGTGGGGAATCTTGTAGGGGGCGTTGAGCTTGAAGCGTACGACCTGGCCGGGGAAGATGCCCAACCCCGGCGTATCGCCTTCCTCGGAGTGCTCGAACAGTGCCTGCAGGCCTAGGCAGATGCCGAAGAAAGGCCGGTCGGCGGCAATCCATTCGCGGACGGTCTGGTCGAGGCCGGTTTGTTTGAGCAGCCGCATGCAGTCCATAATGGCTCCCTGGCCGGGGAAGACGAGGGCATCGGCGGTTTTGGCATCCGCCGGCGTAGAAACGAGCCGAGGCTTGCCGCCGACATGTTCGAAGGCGCGCAGGACACTCCGCAGGTTGCCCATGCCGTAGTCAATGACGGCAAGGTCGAGGGCGGAAGGGTCGGACTTGGATGCGGCGGCGCTCATGAATGGCAGCCGCCAATCTCAACGGTTTTGCGCAAAGGCGCAAACCGGAAACAACCAGCTTACGTCAGCAACCCCTTGGTGCTGGGCAGGGCGTTGGTCGCGCGTGGGTCAATTTGCGTGGCGACGTCGAGGGCTTTGGCAAAGGCCTTGAAAATACATTCGGCGATGTGGTGCGGTTCCTCGCCGTATTCCAGCTCGATGTGCAGGTTCGCGCCGACGGCGTTGGTGAAGCCTTGGAAAAATTCCTTCACGAGGCCAAGGTTAAAGTCGCGAATCATCAGGTTGTCGGCAGGGACTTTGTAAACCAGGACGGGCCGGTTGCTCAGATCCATCGCCACGCGCGAAAGACATTCATCCATGGGCGCGATAAAAAATCCATAGCGGCGCAGGCCACGCTTGTCGCCGATGGCCTCTTTTACTGCCTGCCCAAGCACGATGCCGACGTCTTCGACGGTGTGGTGGTAGTCCACGGCGAGGTCGCCTTTGGCGGTGACTTCGAGGTCAAAGAGACCGTGGCGCGCCACGAGGTCGAGCATATGGTCGAGGAACGGGATGCCCGTATCCACAGCCGACTGGCCGGAACCATCAAGGGCGAGCTTGAGGGAGATTTTGGTCTCCTTGGTGTCGCGCTTTATACTGCTGGTGCGAGGGTTAGCCATGTGTCGAGGGCGGCGGACAGGGCCGCCATTTCGGAGTCGGTGCCGATAGTGACGCGCAGGGCGGCGTTCGTCAACGGATGTTTGCCAAAATAGCGGACCAGAATCTGGTTGTCCTTCAGGTAGTGGAACAGGGCTTCGGCCACCGCCGGGCCGGTTTTGCCCTGGGTCGTGGCGGGCTCGATCAACACGAAATTCGCCTGTGACGGGTGGGCAAACCAGCCGAGGGCGCGAACTTTTTGAAGAAAGGCGTCGCGGGTTTTGATTACTTTGGCGGTGATGCCGTCGTAATAGGGCACGTCTTCAATGGCGGCCACGGCGGCGACTTGGGCGAGGCGGTCGAGGTTGTAGCTGTCGCGAGCGCGGTCGAGCAGCGCGATGATTTCCGGTTGGGCCAGCGCATAGCCCACGCGCAGCCCGGCGAGACTGTAGGCTTTCGAAAAGGTGCGGGTCACCGCGACGCGCGGAAATTTTTTCACCAAATCAGCGGCATTCTCTTTCGCAAAGATGGCATAGGCTTCGTCTATGACGAGAATGCCGGGGAAGTTTTTGGCGATTTTGGCAATAGTCGCTGTTGAAAAACCAACCCCGCTGGGTGCATTGGGCGAAGTCAGAAAAAAGATATTGGCCCCGCATTGGGCAATGGCTTTGGCATCGAGGCGGAAATTTTTATCAAAGGGCACCTCAATCAATGGCGCAGCTTGCAGCGCGGCGAGCACCGGATAGAGCGAGTAACTCGGCGTCGTCATGCCAATGGCGCGGTCCGGTCCGGCATAGACGCGCATTAACAAATTCAAAATATCGTCGGAACCATTGCCCGTGAGAATCCACTCGGCGGGTACATCATGAAATTTCCCCAGCACCTCGCGTAGCGGCTTGCTCGTGGGATTGGGGTAGAGCCGCAATTTATTTCCATCCGCGCCAATTTCCTTTTGCAATGCCTCGGCGACCTTGGGGCTCGGCGGGTAGGGGTTCTCGTTGGTGTTTAATTTAACCCACCCGGTACCCTGCGGCTGTTCACCGGGCGTGTAGGCGTGCATGCTGACGACATGAGGATTGGCAATCTGCATGACTTAGCGTTTGGCCAGTCTGGCCTTCAAGCTCTCCCCATGCGCGGGCAAACTTTCGAGCGCGCTGAAGGCGGCGACGACGTCGGCGGCTTTGGGCAGGCTTTTGGCGTCGTATTGCACGATGCTCGAGCGGCGCAAAAAATCCGTCACACGCAGGCCACTGAAAAAGCGTCCGGTGCGGCCGGTGGGCAGGGTGTGGCTCGGGCCGGCGGTAAAGTCGCCCAAGACGGTCGGGGTTTGCGAGCCAAGCAAAATGGCCCCGGCGGTGGTGATTGCCTTGGTCAGCTTGGCCTGTGCGGATTTTTTCACCTGCAATTCCAGATGTTCGGGCGCGACGTAATTGGCCACGGCCACAGCGTCCTCAAGGTTTTTCGCATGAATGGCGACGAAGCCTTTTTCGAGGACATCGTTCAGCCGGTTGCCTTGGGAAAATTTAGCCGCACTAAATTTCACTTCCGCCAAAATTTGGGCCAATTTTTCGCGGCTGGTACTGACGAGATAAATTCGTTCCTTGCCGGTACCGTGTTCGGCCTGGGCCAGTAAATCGAGCGCCGCCCACTGGGCGTTGGCCGACGCATCGCACAGCACCATGATTTCGCTCGGGCCGGGCAGCAAATCCACGCCGACCGTGCCAAATAATTGGCGTTTGGCTTCGGTGGTGTAGGCATTGCCGGGACCAAAAAGTTTGTCCACGGCGGGAACGGTTTTGGTGCCAAAGGCGAAAGCGCCCATGGCCTGGATGCCGCCCATGCGGTAAACTTCCTTCACCCCGCACAACGCCAGTGCCGCCAGCAGGCCCGGGTGGGTGCCACCGGATTTGTCGGGCGGGGTGCAGACGGCGATTTCCGGCACACCGGCCATTTGGGCGAGCACGGTGGTCATGATGACCGTCGAAACCAGCGGCACCTGACCGCCGGGCACATTGATGCCGACGCGCCGCAAGGGATAAAAATTTTCGCCGACCGTGGCGCCATGCGGATTTTTTCCCCGCCACGAAGTGGGCAGCGTTTTCTCATGGAACGCCCGCACGCAGCGGATGGCTTCAGTGAACGCTTTTTTTTGTTTGGGCGAAACTTGTTTTGCCGCAGCGTCCAGCTCTTTTGCGGTCACGCGCAAGCGTTTGGGCGATACATCCACGCCGTCGAACTTTTTGGTATACGCGCACAGAGCGGCATCGCCACGACGCTCAACTTCGCCAAGAATTTTCGCTACGTTTTTGACGAAGACCGCATCTGGCCGGGCGCCGGCACAAAAATCAGCAAGTTTTTCCCGGAAATGGGGTGCGGAAGTATCCAAGACGAACATGGCAAGGGCAGCTACGAACTCGTTTAGTTGGAGCCGGACGGCAGTTCCGGGAACTTATAGGGTGACGCGGCAGCCGGTGGGCTGACAGTGGTCGAGGAACTGGTGCTTGCCGAGGGCTTTGTCGTGACGGCTGGACGAGCAGCGGCTGGTTGGCTGGCAGGAAGAGCGGTGGATGCGGCTGGCTGACTGGTGACCGGAGGCTGGCTGGGGGCGGAAGTGGCGGCGGCTTTGCTGGCCGCGGCGGCTTCGCGCAGTGTAATGAGCGACGGCATCTCAAATGCGCGGTCATCAATGGGCGCGTTGACCTCGATGGAATCGAACTGAACCGTTTGCGTCAAAGTGCCATCCGGGGCGTAGTTGTGCAGGGCGGAGGGGAAGGCGATCCCGGCCACGGTCTTTTTGCCTTCCTCCACAAATTCTGCTCCGTTCGGCATCAAAACGGTGCCGCGCAAATCACCGGTGGTTTTGTCAAAATAGCGAAGGTAGGTGATGCTGTCGGGATAATGAAAGGAGACTTTCCAGCAAGTGCTGTTGCGGTAAGTGACCGGACCTTCGGAGGCTATTTCACTGCCGCGAACCAATTCGGTCGCCCGGTAAAAATAGAGATTCTCCATGGCGGTGTAAATGTTTTGGGTTTCCATGGGGGGCTTGATGATGTTGAATTTCAAGTCACCGGGTTTGTCCGAGGTGACCATCCATCCTTCGAGGCCGTTGGACGCCTCAATGACGCTGCCCTGGGTCGTTGAGCGGAAATCGGAGCGCTGGCGCGCCGGCTTTTTAAAGAGGAACTGAATGACGCCAACCACCTGGTTTTTGCCATCAAAAATTTTTCCGGTCATCTTCAGGCTTTGCACCGCCAGGAGTTTATCTTCCGCGCCCAGAGCGGCGCGGGCTTGGGCGATGAGTTGGTCTTCCTTGGTAACGGCGACTTTAGGCGAATTGGCTGGCGAAGCCGCCGCGGCGGGGGCCTCGCTTTTGGAGCAGGAACAGACGAGCAAGGCAACCAACACAGCCAGACAGCTGACGGCCCGTCGCCACAGTGGAAGGGGAAGGGGCAGGCGGGCGGGTGGGAAGATCATGGGAGGTTGTCACGATGGCAAAATTCTCCTACACTGACAAGGCCCGATCCGATGGGTTTCGGCCAGGACAGGCCCCGCCGGTGTTTATCCCTCAGGCCGCGGTTTTCAGTTTATTTTTGCCGAGCAATCCATTATTAAGTCTATTTTGATATGGGCATAACTTCTTACCCGGGCATTTCCAGTGTTTTGCGCAAAACACTGCTGTTGAAGGTGCTGTCCAAGCCGCAGCCCACGCGGGAGGATGTGCAATCAGTCATCGAGTTGACGGCGTCGAAGGTGGTGGAGGCGCTGGCCGCGCAATCCATGACACTCTATTTGGTGGAGGGCACGGATATTTGTTTCAAGCATGTTTATTATTCGCCGACCATGTGGTCGCATGAGCCGGCCCGCGAAAAGGAGTTTTCCGAAAAGCGCGAAAAACTGCTCAAGCTTAAAATTCCCCTGGGCGGCACCAGCATGGTCGGGCGGGTGATTGAATCGGGCACCCCGGCATTTTTCGGCCAAACCAAAGGCCGCTCCCGGCCCATGGTCAATTTGTTTAAGGACACGGGCTTTGAGGTCAAAACGATGGTGACCGTGCCGCTGAAGGGCAGTAATCGGAACGTCGGCGCCATTCAGTTGCTCAACCGGGAGCCCACCGCGCCCCAGCCGGAATTCAGCGAGCAGGATTTGGTGATTTTGCAGGAAGTGGCCGATTATTCTTCGCCGCTGTTGCAACGCTTTCTCGATCCGAAATTCCAAATCAGCGATGTGGATACTGCGCGCTTCATCGCCAAATACACCAGTTGTCCATTGGTGACGGACGAGGCCGAAATCCAGATTGACGACAAGCTGGTGGAGGTGGTGGGCGACGCCATTGTCCGGCGCGAAGGCATCTTTCCCACCCGGCGCCTCAACCCGACGTCCATTGCGGCGTTGATGACCAATCCGCTCGACTACCAAAAGCGCGAATCATTCTCCCGCGCGACCGAGCTGGCCCTCGATGAAATTTCCGTCGTACCAGCCTCCCTTTTCGACAAGCTGGTCAAGAAGTATTACAAGGAAGAGAAACCCCTGGCTGCCGGCCCAGGGGCCAGCGAGGGCATTTCCGAAATCGCCGACATCATTGGTGCGGAATACGCCCCCGGTGCCGCCGGGGAAAAAGGCGAGGGTGGCGCGCTGGAGGATGAGGAGTCCGCGCCCGTCATCCAGCTGGCCAACCGCATTGTCGAGGACGCCTATATTTCGGGTGCGTCTGACATCCATATTGAGCCGCAGGAAAATGAACTGGTGGTCCGTTATCGGGTGGACGGCGTCTGTGCGGAAAAACTGCGCCTGCCCAAAGCCGTCGCTGGCTCACTGTCCGCCCGTTACAAGGTGATGGCGGAACTCGACATCGCGGAAAAACGTCTGCCGCAGGACGGACGCATTGTTTTTAAGAAATTCACCAAAAAGAACATCGACATTGACTTGCGCGTGGCGACCGGGCCGATGAATTTCGGCGAGAAAATCGTCATGCGTATTCTCGACAAGACGAAGGCCGCCCTGCCCATCACGGCGCTGGGTTTTTCCGAGGGCAACCTCAAGCTCTACCGCGATTGCATTCAGCAGCCTTACGGGATGATCCTGCACTGCGGTCCGACCGGTTCCGGCAAGTCCATGACGTTGTTTTCCGCTTTGCGTGAGATCGCCGATCCCACGATCAACATTCAGACCGCCGAGGATCCGATTGAGTACACCATTCCCGGCATTAACCAGATGCAGATGCATAAGCAGATCGGGCTGACCTTTGCCCGTGCGCTGCGCGCTTATTTGCGCATGGATCCGGACATCGTCCTTGTCGGGGAAATTCGCGACCAGGAAACGGCCGAAATCGCCATCGAGGCGGCGCTCACGGGCCACTTGCTCCTTTCCACCCTGCACACCAACGATGCGCCGGCGACGGTCGCCCGTCTCACCGACATGGAAGTGGAGCCGTTCATGATTTCGGCCTCCATGGTGTGCGTATGCGCCCAGCGTCTCCAGCGCCGACTGTGCAAAAGCTGCAAAATTGCCTATGAGCCGGAAGGCAATGAAAAGGAGATCATGGAAAAAGCCATTGGCTGGTGCGGCAAGATTTTCAAGGCCAACCCGGAGGGCTGCCCGACCTGTGGCGGCAAGGGCTACAAGGGGCGGGTCGGCATCCACGAACTGATGGCCAATTCAGAGGAGCTCACCAGTGCCATCAATCGAAAACTTGAAACGGCCGAGTTAAAGCGCATCGCCATGCGCGGCACCATGAAAACATTACACCAGGACACGATGCTCAAGTGCAAGGAGGGGCTTTCCTCCATCCTGGAATCCCTCACCAATGTCCCGCCGGATATGATCACCCTCGACGAGGAAAAGAAACCCCAGGCCTAACCCCGCGGGCTGCAGTTTAATACAAGACACTGTTGCTGGAGCCCCCGTTGTTGCTGCCAGGGATGAATTTGACCGTGCCATCAGGCAACACGATCCGCAGGCCTTGGGGCGGCACGTTAGTGATGGAATTGTTGATGATAACCGGCTGCTGCCTCTGGATGGGGACGCCGGTGCCGCCGGTGATGACGATGCCGCCGGTGCCGGTGCGGACGGCCACGCCACCACCGTTTACCACTCCCGCGCTGTTGGTTTGCTGCGCATTCGCGGCGGCCTGGCGTTGGGCGGTGACAGCTTGTTGCTGGGCCAGGGCGGTTTGTTGCTTGGCCAGTTCCAGTTGTTTTTGCACTTCGGCAGCTTGTTGTTGGGCAAAAATGGCCTGGGCCCGGGCGTCGGCAGCCTGGCTCTGGTACTCCGCCACCTTGGCATGGGTCGCCTGTTCCGCCGCATAGACTGCCATCAGGTCAAGATAGTCCTGGTGCGCGTCGGAGCCGGGGTGTTCGCGGTCAAATCGAATCAGCGCCAGCAACCGGTCGCGCGTGGACATGGCGACATAACTGGGGTCATTCAAGAGCAAATCCAATAAAGCGTTGGTGCGGGCCTTGGCGTTGCGTCGGTCGTTTTCTTCCGCTACTTGTTCGCTAAGTTTGGCCGTATAGACCGCCAAAGGGGTTAGCTTGGTTTCGAGCACCACATCCTGCAGCGACATGATGACATTGCCGCGGTCAAACATCATCAGGTATTTATCCGGCAGGGTGATAACTCCGTTCGGCTTGCCCAGTGCTGCCAGCACGCTGGTAACCGAGTCGCCCGGTACTGGATCAGGCAACAGGACGACCGTTGGCACTGGGGCGGATGCATCGGGTGTCGTGGCTGGTGCTGAAGCAGACGAATCGGCGGCTGCCTGCGTGGTCGGGGCCGGGGAGGTCGGAGTAGTTGTCGGGGAGGAAACGTCCGCGGGCACAGCCGTGGAGGGGGCCGCAGCCGGGGCAGGAGTCGGCGTGTCGCCGAAAGCGAGGCTGGGCAGGGTTGTCAAACCGACCACGAGCCAGGCAACAAATCGCGCATTCATAGGGGGAGTATGGGGCCAATCCGCAGCCTTGGCAAGTCCGCCGGGGTGGGGGTTGCGGCAAGCGGAAGGTCTTCACTCGTAACACCCGCATCCGACCCTAAACGAACATTATTTTCATCGAATGGTGGTATGTTTGGAAGATTGCCACCGGCCGACCGATTGCTACGCTCCGCTGCCATGTCCGCCGAATCCCCCCACGCCGGCCACCGCGCCCGCCTGCGCGAGCGTTTTCTCAAGGGTGGTTTCAATAGCCTGGCCGATTACGAAGCCATTGAGTTAATCCTCACGCTTTGCCTGCCGCGGCGGGACGTCAAACCCATCGCCAAAGCTTTGCTCAAAAGATTCGGGAGTCTGCGCGGCGTACTCGATGCCCCGGCGGAGGAGTTGCAATCTGTTCCCGGCATCGGAACGGTTGCGCCAGTGGCCTTGCGGGTCATTCGGGAAACGGCTTCGCTTTATTTGCGCCAGGAGGTCGAAGGCCGCAGCGTCCTTGATAATGTGGACAAATTAGAGGACTTTTGGCGTGCGCGTCTGGGCCCATTGCGTCACGAAGTATTCGAGGTCGCCTATTTGGACCACCATTACCAGCTGCTTGAAGATGGCGTGGAGCGCCTGGAGGAAGGCACGGTGGCGGAAACCACGGTGTATCCGCGCAAAGTTATGGAACTGGCCCTGCGCAAGCACGCCGCGCACATCGTCGTGGCGCATAACCACCCGACGGGCGACGTAACGCCTTCCGAGCACGACAAACGTCTCACGCGTGCGCTCCAACTGGCCGGCCAGCCGCTGGGCATCAAAGTCATCGACCACATCATTGTGGCAGCACAAAAAACTTATTCCTTCCGCAAGGCCAGGTTACTCTCCCCGGATTGATTGTTGGGGCAGCCAGGGGCTTCGGTCGGCCATGTTCGCCGTGGCTTTACTGTGCCACCGGTGTGACATTGCAATTCGTCATGCCGTGCTCGATGGCGAAGCGTGTCAGGCTGGCCACGTCGTGCAGGTTCAGTTTCTTCATCAAGTTCGTGCGGTGATTTTCCGCCGTCTTGACACTGACTTCCAGCTTCGCCGCAATTTCCTTCGTGCTGTAGCTTTCAGCGATGAGTTGCAAGATTTCGCGCTCGCGCGCGGTGAGCGCTTCAAGTTCCTGGCGGTTGGATGAGCGCGGGTTGACGACCGCTTCGCGCAGGAGGCTGGCGATAAAGGGGCCGAAGTAGGTGCCGCCATCCGCAACCGTTTGGATGCCCTTGCGGAGTTCAGCGAGGCGTGCGGATTTTTCCACAAACCCGTGGGCGCCAGCTTGCAGCAATTCACGCACGAGCGACGGATTTTGAAAACCGGAGAATACCAGCACGCGGGTACTTTTCAAATGGCGCGAAAAACGTTTGAGCACGTCCACGCCGTTGAGGCCTGGCAGCATGACGTCGAGGATCACCAGGTCGGGCTTGAGTTCCAAGCACGTGGCGCAGGCCGTCTGGCCGTCGCCACATTCGGCGACAATTTCAAATTGGTCGTCCATGCGCAAAACTGTTGCGAGAAGTTCACGGACTGCCACCTGGTCTTCAACGAGTACAACGCGTTTCATGTGATAAAAAGTTGGGGGCTGAAGTTTATATGCTGATGAATATAAGGATTTTTTCGATGCTGGCAAGCCTCGCTCACCGACTGAATTGCCAAGTTTAATATTTTACCCAAATATACCACAGATTTTACCACTTATTACCGAAATCAGGGTATTAACCCCTAGTTTATTCTAAACAAACCCTGATTAAAATAGGTTCAAGTGGCAAGTTTGAATGACATTTAGGAACGGATTCGCGGTTTTTTTGCCCCGCGAGTGGACTTCGTCGAAAGCCCAGCCGGTCCGGCTTCATCACCCAGTTTCCGTCCGGTAACAAGGTAGTTGCTGACATAATCAGCAACGGCTTCCGCCAAGGGCGAAATTTTTGCAGTGTAGCCAGTGGCGCGCAGTTTGGCGATGTTGGCCTGGGTGAAATACTGGTATTTCGAACGCAAAGTCTCTGGCATCTCGATGAATTCAATACGCACTGGGCGGTTCAACGCGGCGAAAATGGGCGTCACCAGTTCAATCCAGGTGTGAGCCTGGCCGCTGCCGATGTTAAAGACCCCGCCGGCCTTGCTGGTGGCCAGCTGCAGGGTCATTTCCACCGCGTCCTTCACGTAGAGAAAATCGCGCTGTTGTCCGCCGTCGAGAAAGTCCGGATGGTAGCTTTTGAAGAGTTTAACGCTGCCGCCCGCCTGAATTTGCTGAAAAGCCTTGTGCACGACGCTGCGCATATCGCCCTTGTGTTCTTCATTGGGGCCGAAAACGTTGAAATACTTCAGGCCGACCAGTTTGCTCAGAAGGCCGGCCCGCTGCGCATACAAATCAAAGAGGTGCTTGGAATAACCGTAGGGATTCAGCGGGCGCAGGCCCGGCAGTTTACTCTCGTCATCCATCATGCCTTGCGCCCCATCGCCATAGGTGGCCGCCGATGAAGCGTAGACAAAGCGCGCCTTTTTCTTCAGCGCCCAATGGGCGAGCGTTTTGGTGTATTCAAAATTATTCGAGATGAGGTAGCGCACGTTTCGCTCGGTGGTCGCGGAGCACGCGCCGAGGTGAAAAACCCAGCGCACG
>Ga0206925_1150_pt1 | contig 13411 bp, 11 predicted proteins | sample Alteio_BWOrgHeat_62_FD_152944 | JGI IMG/M metagenome (GOLD analysis project Ga0206925, IMG submission 152944) | Enriched cells from forest soil in Barre Woods Harvard Forest LTER site, Petersham, Massachusetts, United States -... | ecosystem: Environmental > Terrestrial > Soil > Temperate forest >...
TATATTTGCAACCTGATTAATGAATACAATTTGATATGGAAACAACTGATACTGGATTTGACCCTTCGCAAAGCCTGCAGTTAATCGCGGAGACTATTAACAAAACAAAGGAAAATATTAAAGAATACAGCTTTTGTTTTATGCTCTGGGGCTGGCTGATTGCCATCGCCAGTTTTTCGTTTTATATTCTGCACAGCTTTACCGATTTTCAATATTATTATTTGCCATTCCCTGTATTGGTAGGTATTGGTATCGTTATTACGATCTCCCATTATCTCAGAGGCAGACATATAACAGAAACCTTTTTAACCTTTTTCTTAAAAAGAATGTGGCTTGTATTGGCAGGCTGTTTTATACTGGCTGTACTGGCGAATATATTCCAGGGCCATCAGCCTTTTACCTATACAACTCTCATTGGCGGCATCGGGACATTGGTTACAGGGCTGGTTCTCAGGTTCAGGCCGCTGGTGGCAGGTGGGGTATTGTTTTTAGTGGCTTATGTCATTAGCATGTGTGTACTGGCAGAATATAGACCTTTAATTCAGGGCATTGCAGTCATTACCGGATATCTTATTCCCGGCTATTTACTTAAATATACGAAAGGATAATGTACAAGAATTTAGATCCGGTATTGAATACGCCCGTGCGCCTGGCTATTGTTTCGGTTTTGATAAAATTGAAACAGGCGGACTTCAACTACCTGATGGAGATCACTAAAACTACGCAGGGCAACCTGAGCCACCAGATTAAGAAACTGCATGAGGCTGAATATATTGAAGTTATTAAAACTTTTAAAGGAAACTACCCACATACCATCTGCAAACTCACCGAAAAAGGCAGGCAAGCCTTTGAACAATATGTAGACGACATTAAAAATTACCTGCACTTATAGCTGCTATTTTTTTGCAGTTTTAGTTTGCGTTACAAACCAGATTATAACATTTTAGATAACAATTAAACAACAAACACAATGGAAACAATTTCTGCAACAGCATCAAAATCAATTCGTCATCCCGGCCCGCCTTTATGGCTGCCAGCCATCATGTTCATGCTTACATTTAATACGGGCTTATATTTTGTAACCTCATTTGGAGGGGCACCCTATTTTCCAGGCCCTTGGGCAACTCCGGAAGTCATCCAAAAATTCTTCATGGCCAGGCCATCGGCCGTTATGCTGTGTGCCTTTTTTCAATTTGGCTCAGCCATTCCCTTAGGGTTATTTACAGTTTCAGCCGTGAGCCAGATGCGCTTCCTGGGAGCAAAGGTGGCGGGGACATATATTGCGTTATTTGGTGGCATTATTACGGTTGTTAATATTATGGCATCCACCATGGTAATGTGGGCCATGACGCATCCGGGCGTAGCAAACGATATTACCCTCACAAATGCTCTTTACTTTTTGCAATTTGGCTTTGGCGGTGTAGGTTTTTCCGTACCTATGGGACTATTAATGGCCGGAATTTCAATACCCGCTCTCATTATGAAATTACTCCCGAAATGGATTTGTATTTTTGGAATAATCCTTGGAGTATTTGGCCTGATCAGTTGGTTTGACCTTATATTTCCCCAGGCTCTTTTCCTGATACCGCTCACGAGATTCCCGGGCTTTATCTGGATGATATTGGTGGGATTTATGTTGAAGGACAGGAAAAAATTATTATGATATAAAATACATTTGAGCTTACGAAAATTCTCTTAATTTATTAAATCAATTTTCATTAAGGCTTTTGTTATATTTGTTTTAAAACTGGCTTTCAATTAAAAAAATGAAGCTAATATTAAAAGCTGTATTCTTTATCCTCTTTTTACATTTGCTTGTTAATAAATCTATTGGGCAACAACAAATATTATCCATCAGGCAAGGGCTTATGATTTCTTATATGTCCGATCCCAAGTTCCTGGACACCAATGAATCTAAATACAGTTATACTGCGGGCATTTCTTATGAATATGGCATTTCAAAGTATTTTTTTATCGGTATAGAGGCAAATTATGAAAACAGGGGCTATGTAAGATACAGTTTGTCTTATGATACGGAGATGCAAGCGATGGCCCATGTTGCTCCTGCAACTTCCTTTGATTTCAGATATTTTTCATTCCCTGTTAAAATAACAGGGAAAATAAACTTGGGCAAAAAATATTATGGCTTTTTAAGTGGAGGTATAATGCCTGCCTACCTGGTTCTTATAAAGGAAATTCCGGATGCAGCGATTTCTTCATTGTATAGTTCTTTACCTCAAACCAGCAATAACAGTGGTTTTGTTGATATAACAGATAAAGCACAAAGATTTGACTTTGGCATGTTTGGAGATATCGGCCTGGGGTATAAACTAAACGAAAGATTCTTTGTGGATTTTACTTTTAGAAAACAACAAAGCCTGACCAGCATGGATAAAAATGGCTTCTTTCCTGAAGGTACACATTATAATACCGCCGGTGTACTTACGGCCAGGATTGGAGCCTTTCTAAAATAAAATATTTGCTGGATTGTATAAAACAGAAAGCATTTGCAAAAACAAAAATCTAAAACGTCACCCCAATTCTCACTTGCAAAGGAGAGGGATAAGGATTCAGATCCTGGTATTGAGCATATTGCATGTTGAAAACCAAGGTAAGGTTCAAATAAGCCTTTCTGCCAAGCGGGGAACGATAGCCTGCACCAACATAAGGATCATAGATATTGGACCGGCCTGCTACACCGGAAGAGGTTACAAAAGGCACATTGAGTGTTTCATATTCAATATGACCAAAAACCTTGTCATTTGGGCGCATCAAGTCATGAAAAAAATCATATTCAGCATATACTCTTCCGCCATATACAGCCCCAACAATCCTTGCACTTAGGAACGGATCATAATAATTCCAATATATATAAGTGGCGCCAACTCCTGCCTGCAATTTGGGTGTAAGCCTGTAACCTAAGATAGGCGAAATTTCAATAGAACTTAGGTCGCCGGCAAGACTCACATTTGCCCCATAAACCAGCCGGTCCACAAAATCCTTATTTGCAAGACTGTCTGGGTTATCTTCGGCCTTTCGCTCATCAGCGTTCTGACTTTGCTGCCCACGGTCGCGGTAGCGTTGTGCAAAATCTTTAGTTGAATAAAGAGAGAAAATGGAGACAAAAGCAAGGAAAACAATAATATACAGAGACTTTATTTTCATAGAAATATTTTTGAAGCTATCAATTAATGGGATATAAGCAATAAAAAAGCCAAACTTTTACCTTTCTGAAATTAGCATCAAAAAAGTTGATCAGTTGCTGTGCCATATTGACTATTCAAAACACAGAAATCCTGTCAGAATAGCAGGGTTTTAATCTGGAAAACTTTTTGATAATGAATACGTTTTTAATATAAAAGTCAAATGAGTTTTAATTTCAATAATTTAACAATCAAAGCACAGGAAGCTGTGCAGGAAGCTACCGAAATTGCATCCGCCAACCAGAACCAGGCCATTGATACAGGGCATCTTTTGAAGGGTATGCTGATGGTTGATGAAAATGTAGTTGGCTACCTCCTGAAAAAACTTAACGTAAACCTTCCGCGATTGAATGAGGTACTGGATGCAGTCATCGAAAAATATCCTAAGGTAAGCGGTGGAAGCCCTTATCTGTCAAACGATACTAATAATGTCCTTCAAAAAGCATATACTTATTTAAAGGAGTTTAAAGACGAATATATAAGTGTTGAACACCTGTTATTGGCCGTTTTAAATAACAACGACAATGTAGCGAGGCTATTGAAAGACGCCGGTGTGAACGAAAAAGAACTGAAACAGGCCATTTTACAATTGAGAGGCGGCACCAAAGTCACTGACCAGAATGCAGAAGCCAAATATAATGCGCTTGAAAAATATGCCAAGAATCTGAATGAAATGGCACGCTCCGGGAAGCTTGACCCGGTTATCGGGCGTGATGAGGAGATTAGGCGGGTGATTCATATCCTATCCAGGAGAACTAAGAATAATCCTATTTTAATTGGTGAGCCGGGCGTGGGTAAAACCGCTATTGCTGAAGGGATTGCCTTCAGGATCATAAACGGGGATGTACCTGAAAACCTGAAAACAAAAACGATCTTCAGCCTGGATATGGGTGCCCTGATAGCAGGTGCTAAATACAAAGGTGAATTTGAGGAACGATTAAAAGCAGTCGTAAAGGAAGTTACCAATGCTGAGGGTGATCTGATTCTGTTTATTGATGAAATACATACCCTTATCGGTGCCGGAGGTGGTGAAGGCGCCATGGATGCAGCCAACATTCTAAAACCCGCCCTGGCGCGTGGAGAGCTCAGAGCTATAGGTGCCACAACCCTGAATGAGTATCAGAAATATTTCGAAAAAGATAAAGCCCTGGAAAGGCGTTTTCAAAAGGTATTGATTGATGAACCAACTATTGAAGATGCTATTTCTATTTTGCGTGGCTTGAAAGAACGTTATGAAACCTATCACAAGATAACCATTAAGGATGAAGCCATTATAGCGGCAGTTGAACTTTCAAGCCGATATATTACGGATCGTTTTTTACCGGATAAGGCCATTGACCTGATTGATGAAGCATCCGCCAAAGCCAGAATTGAAATAGACTCTTCCCCTGAAGAACTTGATGAAATGGAAAGGCGTATCCGCCAATTAGAAATTGAGCGTGAAGCTATAAAGCGGGAAAATGATGAGAAAAAGCTGGACAAACTGAATCATGAATTGTCAGAACTCAGCGAAAAAAGAAATGATTTTAAAGCCCGCTGGCAGGAAGAACGTGGCATCGTAGATGAGATACAAAAGCACCGTGAAGCCATTGAAAACTACAAAATGGCTGCTGAACAGGCCGAGCGTGCGGGAGATTTCGGCAAGGTGGCAGAGTTGCGCTACGGCACTATCAAAGAAACGGAAGACAAATTGCAAAAGGCTGAGCAAAAACTAAAAGAAATGCAGGTACGTAGTTCTTTAATTAAAGAAGAAGTTGATTCAGAAGATATTGCGGCCATTGTTGCAAGATGGACAGGTATCCCGGTTTCACGTATGTTGCAAAGCGAACGGGAAAAACTACTGAACATGGAAGACGAACTGCATAAGCGTGTTATCGGTCAGGATGAAGCTATCCAGGCCATATCAGATGCCGTGCGGCGAAACCGTTCAGGCCTTTCTGATCCTAAAAAACCGATAGGCTCCTTTATTTTCCTGGGGACCACTGGGGTTGGTAAAACGGAACTGGCGAGGGCATTAGCGGAGTTCCTCTTCAACGATGAAAATATGATGACGCGGATTGACATGTCAGAATACCAGGAAAGGCATTCTGTATCAAGACTTATCGGTGCCCCTCCTGGATATGTAGGTTATGAAGAAGGTGGGCAATTAACAGAGGCTGTGCGCAGAAAACCATATTCGGTTGTATTACTTGATGAAATAGAAAAAGCACACCCTGATGTATTTAATATCCTCCTGCAGGTATTGGAAGATGGCAGACTGACAGATAACAAAGGCAGGGTGGTTAACTTCAAGAATACCATCGTGGTAATGACATCCAACCTCGGTTCGCATATCATCCGTGAAAACTTTGCTGAGGCAAATGATGATAACATGTACGGGGTGATTGAATCGACCCGGATTGAGGTGATGGAACTGCTGATGAAAACCATAAGACCAGAATTGCTGAACAGGATTGATGAAATCATCATGTTCAAGCCTTTGGATCGTGCTGAGGTAAAACAGATTGTACGGATACAACTGGATAACCTGATTAAAATGCTGGTTAAAAATGATATTCACCTGGAAGCAACGGAAGAAGCAATCAGTTTGCTGGCGAAGGAAGGTTTTGAGCCTGAATTTGGCGCCAGGCCTTTGAAAAGGGTGTTGCAGAAAGAGATCATCAATACGCTATCGAAGTACATTTTGGCAGGTAAAATTGACAAAAATGAAAAGATCATTATTGATACTGACAATAGTGGCATTGTTTTCAGGAATGAAAAAGCATGAAATTTGAGACTGGAAATTTGAAATTTGCAGTCTGGTGTTATTGCTCCAGACTGCAAATTGAAGCCTTAATACTTAACAGCAGGGTTTTGACTAATGATGAATAAATAAAAATGAAAGTTTAAACAAGCCCAAAGCATATAATTCCTAATTTTGGATAAGGGTTTTAAAGAATATAGTTGGCATGGCAATTGTATTGCCGCCATCAGATTGAACATAACATGAGCACTAAGAAAACATTTTTTGAAAATATGGAACTGTCAAATGCCATTGAGGAAGACGGTCCCGAGTTTATATCCCTTCTTTCAACTGAGGAAGAAGCTGAGATGGATAAAGAGCAGATACCCAAGGAACTTGCTATATTACCATTAAAAAATACAGTCCTTTTCCCGGGGGTTGTTATTCCGATAACTGTTAGCCGTGATAAAAGCATCAAACTGATTAATGATGCCTATAAAAAGGAAAAGATTATTGGGGTGGTTGCTCAAAAATCTGAATTGATTGAAGATCCCGAAAAAGATGACCTTCATAGTATCGGCACCATAGCTCATATTTTAAAAGTGCTCCGCATGCCTGATGGTAACACAACGGTTATTATCCAGGGCAAACGCAGAATTCACATCGGGGAAATAACCCAGCAGGAACCATACCTGCGGGCAAAAGTTGAACCCGTTCTCGAAAAACATATTGAAGCTGATGATGAACTGAATGCAACGATTGATGCTCTAAAGGATCTTTCCACGCAAATCATTCACCTATCTCCGAATATTCCGTCTGAGGCATCTATTGCCATCAAAAATATAGATAGTCCCAGGTTCCTGGTCAATTTCATTTCTTCCAACATGAGCATTCCTGTTGCGGAAAAGCAGGTTATCCTGGAAACAATTGACTTTAAGGATCGTATCAAACTGGTATTGCAGCACCTGGCCAAAGAGCAGCAATTGCTTGAACTCAAAAACCAGATCCATTCCAAAGTAAAACTGGATATCGACAAGCAACAGCGTGATTATTTCCTACACCAGCAAATGAAGGCAATCCAGGAAGAGCTGGGCGGCGATTCTCCGGATAAGGAAGTAGAAAGTCTGCGGGTGAGGTCGCTCAAGAAAAAATGGAATAAAGATACCGCTTCAGCATTTCAGAAAGAACTACTCAAACTCGAGCGGATGAACCCGGCAGGGCCGGAATATTCTGTGGTACTCAACTACCTGGAATTAATGCTTGACCTGCCATGGAATGAATATACAAAAGACAACCTGGATCTTACGCGTGCCAAAGGGGTACTTGAAAAAGATCATTATGGCCTCGATAAAATAAAAGATCGGATACTTGAATACCTTGCTGTCCTCAAACTTAAGGGAGACATGAAAAGTCCGATACTTTGCCTGTATGGCCCTCCTGGTGTAGGTAAAACTTCCCTCGGAAAGTCTATCGCCAAAGCAATGGGTAGAAAATATACAAGAATGTCATTGGGTGGATTGCATGATGAAGCTGAAATCAGGGGTCACCGTAAAACCTATATCGGCGCTATGCCGGGACGTATTATCCAGGCTATTAAAAAAGCGAATTCTTCCAACCCGGTTTTTATATTGGATGAAATTGATAAAATAGGCAATGATTTCAGGGGTGATCCTGCTTCAGCTTTGTTAGAAGTACTTGACCCTGAACAAAACAGTTCTTTTTATGACAACTACCTGGAGCTTGAATATGATTTAAGCCATGTCATGTTTATTGCAACTGCTAATTCATTGGATTCCATTCACCCTGCCCTGCGCGACAGGATGGAGATCATTGAATTAAGTGGCTACCTGATTGAGGAAAAAATAGAAATCGCTAAAAACTACCTGATCCCTAAACAACGTGAAATGCATGGCCTTAAGGCAAAAGACCTAAAAATAAAACCTGCCATTGTTGAGAAGATTATTGATGAATATACAAGGGAATCAGGGGTACGGACACTGGAGAAGAAAATTGCTTCTTTTGCCCGTTCACGTGCCAAGCATATTGTGCTTAATGAAGACAAAGGCGCGAATGTAGAAGCAGCTGATGTTGAAGAAGTATTAGGGCCTGTTATTTTCGAAAAAGATATTTTCTTAAACAATGATATTGCCGGTGTAGTTACCGGACTGGCATGGACACCTGTTGGTGGCGATGTGCTGTATATTGAGACCATCCTGAGCCCGGGGAATGGAAAGGTTACCCTTACCGGTAAGCTTGGTGAAGTGATGAAAGAATCGGCCATGACGGCATTGTCCTATCTCAAATCTCAATATGCAGCTTTTGGCATTCATCCTAAGGCATTTGACAAATGGGACTTGCATGTGCACGTTCCAGAAGGTGCAGTGCCCAAAGAGGGGCCATCTGCTGGGATAACAATGCTTACTGCACTTGCCTCTGCCTATACTCAGCGGAAAATAAGGCCAGGCATGGCAATGACGGGTGAGATAACCCTGAGAGGTTCAGTTCTTCCGGTTGGCGGCATTAAAGAAAAAATACTGGCGGCAAAACGGATAGGCATTAAGGAAATTATCCTCAGTGAGCAAAACAGGAAGGATGTAATGGATGTAAAACCAATCTATATAGAAGGGTTACAGTTCCATTATGTAAAGACAATGAAAGAGGTGATTGAAATAGCTTTACTCAAAGAAAAAATCACCCACCCCGTTAATATAAACGAGCCTGATTTTGCAAAAGACGGTCAATTGGAAACCAACGGTAAAACAAAAAAGCTGGCCATATAATATTAAGGCAATCCAAGAGTTATTGATTCTTTAATTTCATTAAGACCAAGGGTATGACAAAAAAGAACCAGTTTGCTGTTATCATTTCATTGGTTTGCTTTGCTGCGATTGTATTATCCTTTCGATTTCCGGAGAAAAAAACAGGCTTTAAAAACCTGAAAGTATTGCCTAAGGATATCACCGAAAAGCAACTGGATTCTGTCATGCATTATTACACTTTTGCCCTGGATGCGAGTTGCAATACCTGTCATACCAAAAGCAGTAATCCCATCATCCAGGGAATGGATTTTGCCAGTGATGCTATCCCTTTAAAAAACAGGGCGCGGGAAATGGTAACCATGACCGCTAATATCAACAAAACTTATTTCAACGATCTAAATTCTACCCGGCCTGATACCATAAAAGCGGTAACCTGCTATACTTGTCATAAAAATATGCGGTAGGTTCTAAGGTTAACAAACCGTTAAAGTCTAAACTTTAACTCAGGATATTCAATCATTTTGTATTTTTACCGCTTTACTAATAAGCAATACAGAAACATGAAAAAAAAGAGCCTCCTAGGAATTATCCTCACCCTTCTTTGCCTGTCACTTACTATTTTGTCCTTCAATTATCCACAACAGGCACAGGGTTTTAAAAACCTGAAAGTATTACCTAAAGATATTTCAAAGAAGCAACTTGATTCTGTAATGGATTACTACACTGTATCTTTAGGGGTACGCTGCGGATTTTGCCATGCCCGTCTTGCAGATACAACCAAAAGAGGCCTTGATTTCGCAAGCGATAAAAAAGAAGAAAAATCCAGGGCGCGGGAAATGATAACCATGACTTCTTTTATTAACAAAGGTTATTTTGATGAAGTACACTCTTCAAAATCAGATACCATCAGGACAGTTACCTGCTTCACATGCCATAGGGGGAAAAATGATCCTACAAATACCAAATTATTGGAACAATATAATTCGGTGAAGGCTGAGCGGAAGAAAAAATAGACCAGGTTCCTACCCGAAAACGTCCAGTATTTTTTCCTTAGATAATGGCTTAACCAGGTAACCTGAAACGAGGCCCGTTTTTTTCGATAATGCAATATCATTATTGTCAATAGAAGAGGTAAGCATGTAAATTTTTATTTGAGATTTTATCTCATTTTTGAACTTTTCAAATTCCTTTAAAAAATCCCAGCCCGATACAACCGGCATATTTACATCCAGGAAAAGTATAGTGGCAAACTCTTTGGGATTTTCGTCATATACTGATTTTATAAAACTCAATGCATCTTTTGCTGATGGGAATGTGTCTATACTATTAGGGTTAAGATACTTTTTAACCACCATTTTACAAATGAGCAGGCTCGACTCATCATCATCTACAATAATAAAATTCAATTGGGGTTGGGTCATAATTTAAAATCAATGGTAAATTCACATCCTTTACCGGGTTCGCTTTTTAGTTTTATTGTTCCACCAAGTGTTTCAACCTGGGTTTTTACCATAAATAATCCCATGCCTTTACCTTCAATATCGGCATGGAAACGTTTATAAAGACCAAAGGCTCTGTCGCCTACTTTTTCAAGATCCAGGCCAGATCCGTTATCTTTAAAAATCAGTCTTAAAGTCGTATTCGTTTTAGCAGAAGTTACTTCAATTAAAACCGGCTCTCCTGGTTTTTTGTATTTCATGCTGTTGGAAATCAGGTTGTAAAAAATACTGTATAAATAACTTTTTACAGACTGCATTTCTCCAACAACAGAAAAATCAGTTACAATTTTAACATCTTCATTGTATAAGGCAGATGGTAATGAGCTGACAATATCAGAAACCAATTCAGCAAATACCACCTTTTGTTTTTGCTCATTTACAAGTTGTTTCACTTGTACAATTTTGCTCAGGTCATTTATGACGCCTTCCAGTTTTCTGGCCGACGTATTAAGCCCTTTCAAAACAAATTTTTTCTCCTCTTCTTCTAAATCATCATCTTCTAATATGGTCCCGGTTCCAAGAATATTTGCGACAGATCCTCTTAAATTGTGTGATACTATATATGCAAATTGTTCCAGGTCCTTATTGCGCATTGTTATATCCTCTAAAAGATTATCTCTTTCTATTTCAATGATTTTGCGGTCAGTAATATTAGTTATACTCATCAAAACCCCTTGAATCCTGGTGTCTGAATTTATAATCGGGGATAATTGAAAGTAGTACCATGTCAGGTTTCCGTCAAGCCCGGTATAACTGGTTTCGTATTTTATATGTTCACCAGCCAATGCCTTGATAAACAAATATTTTGCCTCTGATTTGCGTTCATTAGGGAAATAATCCAGAATAGCCCTTTCAGCCATCATCGGAATACCAACATCTGTAACAAATCCCTGGTTAGCCAGGGCATTAAATGAAACAACATTGAGTTTGTTATCCAAAAGCACATACGATATACTGGTATGGTCAAAAATGGTCCTTAAATTTGCTTCAGAGTTAGCTAACTGGTTACTAATATTTTCTTTTTCAATTTCCAGTAGTTTTCGTTCCGTAATTTCTGTTTTAGACATAACTATTCCTAAAACATTTTCTTCCGGATCTTTTACTGTGAAAAATTTATCCAGGTACCAGTGCGTTATTCCTTCTGCATCTACAAATGTGGTTTCATACCTGACTTTCTCGCCATTCAGCTGTCTGTTGAGATTAACAATCAGCCTTTCTTTCCGGTCTCCATCGAAATAATCAATGACATTGTCTCCAGCTCTCAAAGTTTTTTGCAGCTGGTCCCAAAAACTTTGTTTCGCCGGATTGCTAAAATGCAATACACGGAAATTATTATCCATCAATACAAAAGCCGTATCAGTATTGTCAAAAACCGTCCTCAATTTTGACTCGGACTTTATGAGTTCTTCCTCAAACTTTTTCCGGTTCGTAATATCCTGCATGGTACCAATCATTTTAACTGGCAAGCCTGTAAAAGGGTCAAAAATTATTTCTCCAACATTTTTAACAAAACACTCTTTACCATCCCTTCTAATTATCCTGTGCTCAAATTTATATTTTGATTTGCTGGATATAGCCTCCCTCATTTTTGAATGGATAACTGGCCGGTCTTCCGGATAAATAAAACTATAAAATACTTCTTTTGTAAACTCATATTCCCCCGGTTCATATCCAAAAATCCTGCAACTCTGATCAGACCAGAATTCAGGGTTAATTTCAAACCCGTTTTCCCATTCAAAATTCACTTCCCAACTACCAATATTCCCAATGCGCTGTGAGGCCAAAAGGTGTCGCTCACTTTGCTGAAGTTTTTTCTGTGCAACTTTTTTTGCTGTTATTTCCTCACTGGTAACAACTAAGCCTATGATAATCCCATTTTCATCCCTTACTGGTGCCATTCGGGCATAAAACCAAAGCTCAGGGCCACCAGGAATTGTACATTCCGATTCATGAGATATATATTCGCCTTTTAGAACTCTTTCAAATGCATTTAGAATTCTCGGGTGCCAGACTTTATGCACAATTGATAAATAATTCGAGCCTTCATACAGGTTATCAATAAGGACCGGGTCAACAGTTTCTGTGACAAGATCATTATAAGAAATGATATTAAACTCTTTATCAAGAAGTATATAGGAAGAATTGGTATTGTTAAATACAGCCCGGAATGCTGCATCAGACCTCTTGAGGGTTTCAAAAGACAGGAATTTGTCATCTATCTCATTCAGCATAAATTCGGATTTTGGTGCATCATTCTGTTTCGGTAATACTTTGATCAATAATTACTTATAAAGCATTTATTTACAAAAATATCAGACAATATTCTGGCGGTGAAATTAACTAAAACATTTTAATTACAAGGAAAAGTGTAATAAACCCGTCAATTATTGAAAAAAATATGCATTTTCCGCCATTTTAGGTTCGTCAGGAATTGCCTGGCACAATAGATTGTCATTTTATACTCTTTAATGAAATTTGGCGTTAACAGAATTTAACTTTAATTTGCCAGATATGGCCCGCAAACTGAAAAATTCAATTTTATTAAGCTTTTTATGTTTTGCCTTTGCATCCAATGCTCAGATTGGCGGAACAGGAATCCTCAAATTTGTTGACCTGCCACCTTCATCCCGGGTAGCCTCATTAGGTGGTACGGCTATTGCAATTAAAGATGATGATGTAACCCTTGCCATTCAAAACCCTTCTTTGCTTAATGCTTCAATGGATAACCACCTGGCATTATCCTATATAGACTACCTGGCTGACATCAATTTCGGGAGCGTGGTATATGCCCACTCTTTTGACAGTATCAATACCGGGATGATTGGTATTCAATACATTAATTATGGCAATTTTATTGAAGCGGATGAGGCTGGCAATGAAACCGGTACATTTACCGCAGGAGAATACAGTTTTTTTGCAGGTTACTCAAGACAGTGGCGCAAATTCTCTTACGGTGGGCAGCTAAAACTGATGTATTCTGACCTTGACCATTACACATCATTAGGGGCATCTATTGATCTTTCAGGCACTTACCAGGACAAGGATAAAGGATTTACAGCAGGGATAGTCTTCCGGAATATCGGATACCAGGTAAAACCATATTACGATATTCACGAGCCTATGCCGTTTGAAATACAGGCGGGCGTATCTGAAAAATTGAAACACATGCCGATCAGGTTTTCTGTCATCCTTACCCATCTTGAAACGCCTGACATGACCTATATCAAT
>Ga0206925_1152_pt1 | contig 13381 bp, 10 predicted proteins | sample Alteio_BWOrgHeat_62_FD_152944 | JGI IMG/M metagenome (GOLD analysis project Ga0206925, IMG submission 152944) | Enriched cells from forest soil in Barre Woods Harvard Forest LTER site, Petersham, Massachusetts, United States -... | ecosystem: Environmental > Terrestrial > Soil > Temperate forest >...
AATAAAAATTCCATGTCTTCGATTTTGCCGGTTTTCGAGCGATAGCTGACCAGCAGCACGGCGTGGCCGTTGTGGTCGAGCCCGGGTTGGTCGTCGAGTTTGACGTTGTCGGAGTACAATTTCTGCGCGGGCCAGCTGATGCCGATGATCACCGGCACGCCAGCATTGAGCACCTGCACGATGTTGGAAATTTGCGCCGGAGGCTCGCGTCCGGTGATATAGTAGCCATCCACCGGGCTGCGCTTCTTGGCCCGCTCAATTACGTCCGGCGCGGGTTCGAGCACGTGCGGATCGGAAATGTTGAAGTGGTAAGGCAAATCGCCCGCAGTCGCAATGCCGTAGGCGCGCAAGGCCTCGGCCACTTCGGTCAGCGCAAAACCGATGTCCAGCGTGGAGGCCTGGTCTTTGGGAACCGCGAGTTCATTTTTGCCCAGCGTTTTCAAAGTGGCCCAAATTAAATATTCCTCGGAAAATTCCGGTGCGGGGCCTTCCGGCGGCGCGCACTGGTATTCCAGTGCGCTGACCAGCGCAAACACCGCACAACTGGGTCGCGGCCCCTGGTTTTTCACCCCCACGCCAAGCAGGTCGAAGCGCGGCTGCATATTGACTTCGGCAAAAATTTTCGGCGGCTGTCCAAAGCGTTGTAAAATTTGCTGGGCGTTGAGCACGGGCGGGCCCTTGTCCCCGGGAGCGATGTTGGCCGCCACCTTGTGTGCGCTGTTTTCGGCCAGACGACGTCTGGCCTCCGCCGCGGCTTTGACTGGGTCGTAGTTAAAACGCTCCTGCATCTCCAGCGACAAATCCGCCAACGCCACCGACGCGATGCCGTGGCGGTGCACAAATACCAGCGTGAGCGGCGTCACATCCGTCACCCGCACATCGTAATAAACATCCTTGCCGGCATGCAGTTCGGGAATGATTTCACCATTCACGGTCGCGGGTGAAGCGGCCACGATCTTGGACGGGGGCATTGTGCCGGCCGGGGTGGCTGGCGTGGCCGTTTGCCCATGGAGCAACCCACCCAGCCCGAAGCCCAGCCAGACTACGAACCAATTGCGGGGGTGAATCGTCATGGTTCAGGACAAGTACAGACGTATCCTAGCAAAATCCCCGGTGGAAGAAAACCCAATTAGTCCAGTGTGCGCCGGAAGCGCACCACCGCCAAAGTCATAACCACAAGAAAAAACAAGCCAATGGGCCAGATCTGCGGCCAAATTTCCACGTAACCATCCCCCTTGAGCACGATCCCGCGCACGATGCGTAAAAAATGTGACAAGGGCAAAATTGACCCGAGAGTTTGAGCCCACTGGGGCATGCCCCGAAAGGGGAAGAAAAATCCAGACAACATCATGGACGGCAGAAAAAAGAAAAACGCCATCTGCATCGCCTGCAACTGGCTCGTCGCCAGGGTGGACAACAAAATGCCCATGCCCAGGTTGGCCATGATAAACAACAGCATGCATACACCCAACAACGCGTAGCTCCCCAATTCCGGCACATCAAAGAGGAACCGCGCCGCCGCCAAAATCACGCAGGCCTGCACATAACCGACAAAAATGTAGGGCAGGATTTTACCCAGCATCACCTCCGCTGGTCGCGCCGGCGTGGATAACAGATTCTCCATGGTGCCGCGCTCCTTCTCGCGCACAATGGCCATGGCGGTGATGTTGACCATCGTCATCGTCAGCACCAGGCCCAGCAGTGCGGGCACGATATTCAATTGCGAGCGGCGCTCCGGGTTATACATCGCATGCACGACAAAATCCACCGGTGGCGCCGGTATGACCGCTGCGGGAAACGAACCCTGTAACTCCCGCGTGGCCGACTGTTGAACCACGCTCTGCATCGCGCCCAATGCATTGCCCACCGCAACCGGATCCGTGGCGTCCGCTTGCAACAAAATCTGGGGATGTCCGTTGCGCAACAAATCGCGCGTAAAGTTGACTGGGAACGTGATGACAAATTGCGCGTCCCCATCGGCCAGCATTGCCTGGGCGTCCGCTTCGCTCACGGGTTCCGGCTGAATGGCAAAATAATCCGTCGTGCGCAAGGCTTGGACAACCGCGCCAGGCACCGGCCCGGTGTCGCCGGACACCACCACGGTGGGCAAATGTTTGGGATCAGTGTTAATGGCGTACCCAAACACAATCAACTGCATGAGCGGGATGCCAAACATCATGCCAAACGTCAGTCGATCCCGGCGCATCTGAACAAATTCCTTCAAGGCCATGGCCCAAAACCGAGAAAATGAAAATCCGTTGTGCATGGGAGTTTAGGAAAGATTATCCTTCGAGGCGCCCTGCAAGTTGATGAACACATCCTCCAACGAAGGTTTGGTCTCGGTGGCCTTTACGTCCGGGCCCGCCACGGCCTCAACCGCGGCGCGCACCGCCGCCGCATCCGTCCCACACACATGCAACGCGCTGCCAAACGGCACCACCGATATGCCGGGCCTTCCGTGCAACGCCACCATTAATTGACTGGGGTTGTCGTTTTCCAGGCGCCACACCGCCAGCTTGGCCTGGTCAATCACTTCTTTCACCGTGCCGCGCGTGAGAATTTTGCCGGAAGCCAGATACGCGACCCGGTGGCAACGCTCGGCCTCGTCCATGTAGTGGGTGGCGATCAAGACACTTAGACCCTGGGCGGCCAATCCATGGATTTCCTCCCAAAAGTCACGCCGCGCCTTCGGATCCACGCCCGCCGTCGGCTCATCGAGCAGCAGCAAACGTGGACGGTGAATCATGCTCGCGGCGAGCGCCAGTCGTTGCTTCCAACCGCCCGACAAGGTGCCGGCAAGCTGTTTGCGCCGTTCTGTCAATCCCACTTGATCAAGCGTCGCCGTCACCGCCGACTTTCGGTCGGGCAAGGCGTAGATGCGCGCCACGAAATCCAGATTCTCCTCGATTGAAAGATCCTCGTAGTAACTGAACTTCTGCGTCATGTAGCCGAGTTCGAGCCGGATCTTGTCCGCCTCGGTTCGCAGGTTGTAGCCGAGGCAGGTGCCCTCGCCCTCATCCGGCGTCAGCAAGCCGCACAGCAGGCGCATGAACGTCGTCTTACCGCTGCCGTTCGGCCCCAGGAAACCGCAGACTTCGCCGCGCTGCACTTTAAAATCCAAATGATCCACCACTGCCCGATTGCCGTATCGCTTGGTCAAGCCATGAACATCAATGGCGAGGGAAGTGTTGTTTCCCTTCGGCGGTTCAACCGGCGCGGCAATTCCGGCGCTCATGGCTGCAAGCTCACCTCAGCGGGCTGGCCGACATGGAGTTCCTTGGCCACGGCCGGGTCAAAATCCGCCTCGGCAAGGAAAACGTATTTGTAATTCTGGCTATCGCTGTAAATGACGGGTGGCGTAAATTCCACCTGTGTGGAGATAAAGCTGACTTTGGCCTTCACCGGCTCCTTGCCATCCAGTTTCACTGTAACTTCCTGTCCGAGTTTCACGCGGTTGATTTCGGTTTCTGGAATATAAAAACGCGCGCGCACTTCCGCGGCCGGCAGCAGCACCACCACCGATTGGCTGGCCTCGACGCGCTCACCCATGCGATACAAAGTGTCCTGCACGTAGCCCGCCTGGGGCGCGGTCTGCGTTTTTTGATCGAGCATCCATTTAATATGGTCGCGCTCTGCCTCCGCCGCCGCGAGGTCGGCCGCCGCCTGGTGAATCTGGTCTTCACGCGCCCCCAGTTTGCCTGTAGCCAGTTGATTGGCGTCGCGCTCGGCTTCAGCGGCATGTTGGTCAGTCAAGTAACGCAGGCGGTCGAGATCGTTTTGCGAAACAAAATTGCCTTGCTGTAACTTCTGGTTGCGCTCCCACTCGGCCTTGGTTTGCGCCAGCATGGCGCGGTCAGCCTGCAATTGGGCGTCTAACGCCTGCAGCTCGGTGTCGCGCAGTCCTTTGCGCAAATCGTCAACCTTGGCCTGGGCCGAAGCCACCACCTCATCCTGCTGGCGCAACTGATCCACTTCCGGCTTGGGATCCAGCACAAACAAGCCAGCCCCGGCCTCGACCCAGTCACCCCGGTGAACTTTAAGTTCGGTCAATTGCCCCTCCTGGGGCGAGGCCACGCCGAGGAACCGGCCTTCCACATAGCCCTGGTAAACGCCGTCTTTGTGTCCGCCCGTGCCACCGCAACCGGCCAGCAGCGCCGCCACGGTCAAAACCAGTGGGAATCGTCCACGCATTTTCATACGAGCGTTTTATCCCATCCCGGGGCCCCAACGCAAGCCTGCGGTCACCGCCTTGTTTTATTTTGCTGCCGCGTGAGCATCGCGCAATTGCTCCCATAATTTCTTTTGTGCCGCGGTTTCCGCCGGCGGCACCTTGACGACCAATTGGGCATACAAATCGCCGCGCGCACTATCACGCCTCATCAATCCCAACCCCTTCAGCCGCAATTGCTGACCGGAGGCCGAGCCGGCCGGCACATTGATTGACACTGCCTTGGCGAGCGTTGGCACGGTTTTCTTGCCGCCCAGGGCGGCCTCCCAGGGCGCCAGCTCCAAGTCATAATACAAATCCGCGCCCTCAACCCGGAAATCAGGGTGCTTTTGCAGACACACATTTAAGTAAAGGTCTCCCTGTTCGCCGCCCGACACCGCTTCACCCTTGCCGGGCACGCGGATGCGCTGGCCGTCTCCCACCCCTGGGGGGATGCGTACCTTCAAGGTTTCCGTGGCCGCCTTGCCTCGGCCCTTTCGCTTCAAATTCAACACTCGCTCCGCGCCATGGGCAGCTTCCTCAAGGGTGACCAGCAAGTCGGTTTCCCAATCACGGCCACGCGCCGGCCCCGGATCTTCGCCACCATATTGCATTCCACCCGGGAAGCCACCCGCGCCGCCAAAACTACTGCGGCCTTGCGAGCCGAAAAAATGTTCAAAGAAATCACTGAAACCAGTGCCGCCAAATTCAAAATCTGCGCTCTCGCCACCCGGCGAACCCGCATAGCGACGGCCACCACCACTCGCACCCGGCGGCGGGCGAAATTGTGCGCCATGCTCCCAATCGGGCCCCAGCTCGTCATAGCGCTTGCGCTTGTCCTTGTCGCTTAACACCTCATAGGCCTCGTTGATTTCCTTGAATTTCTCTTCTGCGCGCTTCTTATCCGTTGCCGTGTCAGGGTGATACTGACGAGCCAGCTTGCGGAAAGCCTTTTTTAGCTCATCGGCCGTGGCTTCGCGGGGAACCCCGAGCACCTTGTAATAGTCTTTAAATTCCATCGCCATGCGTATAAAAATGGCCCGTCCCAGCCAATCTGGCAAGCGGGCAAACGCATTTCCAAAATATCCCCATGCGCGCTGACGAACTTTTTACCCTGCCACCCTCGCTCTCGCGGTTCGCTGCTTTTTTTGCGCCGGATGCCCCTCCCTGGACCTGGGTGGCCAAAATTGGCACTGCTCTCAAATCCGTGCCCGCCAAGGATTTTTTGCCGCGTAAAGACATTCCCTCCGGGGTCCATATTGAGGGCTCCGTTTATTTGCACCCGACCGTAAAACTCCCCCCGTACGCGGTCATCCAAGGGCCGGCGTGGATTGGGGCGCACACGGAAATCCGTCCCGGCGCGTTTATCCGCGGCAATGTCATTGTTGGCGAGAAATGCGTTCTCGGCAACAGTGGCGAATACAAAAACTGCCTGCTGCTCGATGGCGCGCAAACGCCGCACTACAATTACGTCGGCGACTCGGTGCTGGGCCAGCGCGCACACCTTGGCGCAGGGGCGACCTGCGCCAACCTGCGCCTCGATAAAAAAAATGTGCCGGTCAGAACCCCCGCCGGCAAAGCCGACTCGGGCCTGCGCAAACTTGGTGCATTGATGGGCGACGATGCCGAAGCCGGCTGTAACGCCGTCCTCCAACCCGGCGCGATTTTAGGCAAACGCTCCGCAGTGCTGCCGACGATTGCCTTTGCCGGCTACCTCCCGCCCAACACCCTTGCTGCCGCCCACGTGGAAATCAGACATTTGCCCCGGCTGGAATGAGGCGTGCGTTACGTCAGCAACAAATCCAGCGCCGCCCGATGCAACCTAGGGCTTGCCGCGATACATGATTTCTGGTCGCCGACTTCCCCGCCCGACCAATCGGTGATGACGCCGCCCGCGCCGCGGATAATCGGCACCAGCGGCAGCACATCCCATGCGTTATGCGCCACGCCGTCGCCCATCACATCAGCCCGGCCCGTCGCGACCAGGAGATACCCGAAGCAATCGCCCCACGTGCGCACAATGCCCGCAGCCTTGAGCAACCGTTGCCGCGCCTCCGGCGGATGAATTTGTAAAATATCGTCACCCTGGGAGGTCGTCAGCAACGTCGCCTCCGCCATGGCGCGCGTTTCGCGCACGCGCACCGGCTGGTCATTGAGCGTCGTGACCTTGCCATCGCCGACGCACAATAAATTTAAAATCGGCTGGTGAATCGCGCCCAGCACCGGCTGGCCCTGATAAAGCAGGCCGATCAACGTACCAAACAAGGGCACCCCATGGATGAACGATTTGGTGCCATCAATCGGGTCGAGCACCCACGTCCACTCCGCCCCGGCTTGCTCGTTGCCGTATTCCTCCGCCACGATGCCATGCTTGGGGAATCGCTCGTTAATCAACTTCCGCATCGCCGCCTCGGCCCCGCGGTCGGCCTCCGTCACCGGGGTTTGGTCGGACTTGTGCTCGACCGCCAGCTCCTGGCTGAAGAAATATTTCCGCACAATCGGCCCGCTGGCCGCAGTCAACTCGGCCAAAAACGCACGATAGGGAGAAAGGTTTGGGGCAACCGCCATGCTGGGATGTTAGGTAAGCCGGGCCGGAAAAGAAAGACTGAAGGATGGAGAAATTCAAACGGGCCCAAGTTTTGCCTTCATCATTTCTTCAACATCTCTCATCCTGTTCTGATGTCCTGGACCGCTGCCACCATCCATGTGCTCGATTTCGAAGGCGGGCGGCGCAGCGGTATTGTCGAATTTGGCGTGGCCACGCTGCTTGACGGTCGCATCACCACGACCCACACGCGCCTCTGCGCGCCCGCCGGGCCAGTCACTGCCGCTGAAAGTGCCTTGCATGGCATCACCGAAGCCGACACCGCCCGCGCCGCGCCGTTTTCGACCGAGCAAGAATTATTTGTTTCGCTGCGGCAGACCGGCCCCTTTGCCGCCCACCATGCGCCGGTCGAACGCGGCCTGCTTCGCCACACCTGGCCTATCCCGGCGGCATCGCCTGATTTTTCGGCGACCGACCCTGCCCATGCTCCACGCCTTTCCGATTGGGGCCCCTGGCTCGACACCCGCCGGATTTACGAACGCCTTTACCTGGGACTGCCCAGCTACCAGCTGATGGACTTGATTAAGACTTTCATGCTCATGGATGAATTGTCGTCACTCGCTGCCGCCCATTGCCCACCCAACCGCCGCGGGCCCCATTGCGCGCTTTTTGATGCGTTGGCGGCGGGATTGCTGCTCGTGCGCCTTGCGCGTGAACCAACCCTCGCCAACGCGCCGCTGCCCTGGTTGGTGGCGCAATCCCTTTCCTCTGCGGCCGGCGCAGACTTATCCCAGGGCCGGCTTACCCTCGAGGAATAAATTTATTTTGCGCTGTTGGCGATGCACGTCTCCAGCGCCTCCAGCAATTCCTGATTGCGGTAGGGCTTGAGTAAAAAATGCTGCACGCCCAGCCGCCGCAGCGCTTCCACGCGGGAGTCATGGTTGACGCCCGAAGTCGCAATGACCTGCAATTCCGGGCGAATTTCCCGCAAAGCCTTCAAAGTGCCCAAGCCATCCAGTCGCGGCATCATCACATCCAGCAGCACAACCTCCACTTCCCGGCCGTGCTTTTTCACCATCTCGATGGCTTGGTAGCCATCGGCCGCTTCCAGTACCGTGTAGCCACGTTGCCCCAAAATAAACGCCACGGCCTGGCGCAGCGGAACTTCGTCGTCCACCACCAAGATCGTGTGGCCCAGGCCCGGTTTGCCTTGGGCGGCCCGTTCGCTCGATTTTTTGACCGGTGATAGAGAAGCGGAATTGGCGACGGGCATCGGCGATTCGGTTGACACGGGCAGATAAACCACAAAGGTCGTACCTTGGGGACCGGTGGACTCCAACTCGATAATGCCCTGGTGCTCCTGCATGATGCCCAGCGCCGTGGACAAGCCGAGGCCGGTGCCCTTGCCCACGTCTTTCGTGGTGAAAAAAGGCTCAAAAATTTTGTCGCGCACCACGGCGGGAATTCCCGTGCCGTTGTCCGATACGCGAATGCGAACGTGCGGCCCGGGCTGTGCACCGGGGAAACTGGCCGTTTGTGCACTACCCAGCAACACGTTATCCGCCGCCAGCGTGATGACGCCGCCCGCCGGCATCGCATCACGGGCATTGACGCACAAATTCATCAGTACTTGCAAAATTTGGGTCGAGTCGGCCTTGACGGGTGACAAATCTTTCGCCAGCCGCACGTCAAACCGCACATCGCGCGGGAAGCTCTCGCGCACCAGTCGTTCAATTTCCGTGATGAGCGGCGGCAGGTCCATGGCCTCCCGCTTGCTGCGCCGTCCGCGTGAAAACGCCAGCACTTGCTGCACCAGCTCGGTGGCGCGGTGGATGGAAATGTCCATCACCTCAATCATTTCGCGCTCCTTGCCAGAGAACGGCAGCGTCTTCATGAACTCTGCGCCCAAACGCACCGGGGCGAGGATGTTATTTAAATCGTGGGCGATACCGCCGGCGAGGTTGCCCATGCTTTCCAGCCGCTGCGCCCGCGACAGGCGCTCCTCGAGCGTGCGCTGGCTGGTAATGTCCTCCATGATTTTGACGCAATGGGTGACAGCGCCGCTTTCATCAAAAACCGGGAACAAAACCGCGCGAACCGTGAACTGCCGCCCATCCTTGGCGCGGTTGAGGTGCTCGCCCTCCCATTTCTTGCCTTGACGCAGCCGCGCCCACAATTCCGTATAAAATTCCTCCGGGGTTTGCGGGGCGCGTAACAATTGCGGCATTTGGCCGAGCAATTCTTCGGGCGCGTAACCCGAAACCTCGCAAAACTTCCGGTTCGCATATTCGATGATGCCGGCCGGATTGGTGATGAGAATTGCCACCGGACTTTGTTCAACCACTTGCGACAACCGGCGTGAGGTTTGCTCCTGCGCAAAACGGTGCGATACGTCCATCACCAGACCCAAAATGGCCGGCTCGCCCTCGTGCTCGGAGGCGATGCCGTGCCCCTGCACCGCCACCGCCGTCCCTTGCGGCCCGGACAAGCGGAACAACAATGCGGCTTCCCCACCAGAACCGGCATAAAGTGGCCGCAGGCGCTCGGCCGTGACCGCGCGGTCTTCGGGATGCACCAATTCCAAAAACTCCGGACGCAATGGTGGGCGGGCTCCGCCCGAACGCACAATGGCCCAAAACTTCGGATTCGCGTACACTACACGGTTTTCCTGTAAAATGAAAATTCCCGCCAGCGACTGATCCACCAAACCGCGGAATTTTTCCTCAGCCAGTTTCACGCGCGTCAAATCAGTTGCGGTGCCTGTGATGACCGCCCCCGTCTGCGCCGCCGAAGCATCGAGAGAAAAGGCCAACTGCAACCAGCGGTAGTTCCCATCGCGGTGGCGCAAACGGGCCTCCAGCACCTGGCGGGCCGCTGGCTCTTGCAAGCAGGTGTTCAATGCCTCTTCAAAGCGCGCCAAATCCTCGGGGTGGAACAGTTGCCGCCAGGCGCCCTCCCGGGTGGGAAAATCCTTCGCCTGATAGCCCAAGAGTTCGGGCAGGGGGTCTTCCCACGTGACGTTGCCCCGGGCTGGCTGTAATGACCAAAGTCCGGAATGGCCCGCCTGGGCGGCCATGCTGTACCGCTTTTTCACATGCTGCAGGTTGGCTTCCGCCACTTCGCGCTCCGTGATGTCCAGCCCAAGGGCGAGCACGCTTTCCGTCTGGCCCGTGACATCCGCCATGACGGAGACATGCCATTCAATCAAGCGACTGCCACCATCGCGGGCCGTTTGCCGCATGGTTACAATGCGCCCCGCCTTTTCCGCGCCGGTGGTCGGGCCGAATGCTGCCTGCATGGCCGCCACTCCGGATTTGTTTACCCAGCCAATGTCCTCGCACACTTTTCCGAGCACTTCCATCGCGCGCCAACCGAACACGTTCTCCGCTCGCCCGGTCCATTCCCGAATGCGTCGCTGGGCATCCAGTTCAACAACGACCAAAGGCGTGTTCTCAAAATGCAAATGCTGGCGGCGCAGGAATTCGCGCTCGTGCTGCTCCGCATCCGACCGGGCGGTCTTTTCCTTCTGCACCAATTGCCGGACATGTTGCGCCTGTTGCCGCGAGCGCAACAGCATGCCCACCAACACCAGCAGCATGAAAGTCAACGCCGCGCCACGGTAAAACGCCCCCACCTGCCCGGTCGTAATGGTGTCGCTTTGCGAAATATCCGGCAGATAATCTGTTATGTCCCGCACATAAGGCGTGCCGTCCGGTGCCAGCCGATGCATCACTGGCTTGGCTGAGGCGCTTGTGGCCGCCGGGGCAGCGGTCTGCGCCAGTCCGACGGTGGCAATAAGCATAGCCAGCGCCAAGGCCCCGAAAGACCTCAGTATGCCAGATATGAAACCCCCTATTTTCCAGGCAGACATTTTCTCATCAAGCATATCGGTTTGCTCTGTGACGGAAAAGACAAATTCCAGCCATCCGGTATCTCTCCCGCCCTTTTCATGGTAAATTTCCTGCTAAAATGGCTGTTGCCTGCCGGTCTTTGAGGGGTTCCATTGTTCCGGTCGCCGATTCCGAAGGCTGCTCTCCTTACTGCCAATGGCTCTCGAACAGCACCTTGCCACCTTTGCCTGCGCGAAAAGCGTGCTCCAGGGCCGCGCGCCATTCGGTCAGCGGATACTTCGCCGCCACGGGTTGCGTCAACACCCCGGTCTGCAATAATTCAAAAATCTCTTGGTACATCACCTGCGTTTCTGTCGCCGGATGCGACCGCACCCAGCCATCCAGCCAAAAACCACGCAATTGGATATCGTTAAAAATCAAAAAACGCGTCGGAAACTTCATCGGCTCGGCCGTCACCCCGCCATAAGTCACCACGATTCCGCCCGGTGCCACCGCGCGGCATAAACGTCCGGCACTTTCGCCCCCGACGGCATTCAACGCCAATTTAATGGGCACGCCGTTGGTCAACTTCGCCACGTTTTTTTCATAGCCGGAATCTTCAGCGACGACTTGGGCTGCGCCGGATTTGAGCAAAACATCCGCGGTCGAAATGTCGCGCACGACACTGAGGCAATTAATTCCTAAATGCTTCGCCAGCTGGGCGACCAATATCCCCACCGCCGAGGTCCCCGCATTCTGGATGATCCAATCGCCACGTTGTAGTTTTACAAAATCATGCAACATCCGCCAGGCCGTCGGCGGATTGATAAACGCCATCGCCGCCTGCTCCGTTGATACGCCCGCGGGAATGGTCAATAAATCCGCCGCCTTGACCACTGCTGCGTCGCACCACACCCCAGTCTCCTCCGGCATTTGCACCAACATACCTATTTTCGGCGCAGGAGTATTTGGCCCCAAAGCCACAATCTCGCCAACCCCTTCGCGACCCGCAATCGTGGGCAGCTTTTTTAAATTTCCGTACGTGCCGTTGATCAATCCCAAGTCGGAATAATGAATGGCGCCGTAGCGCAGTGCCACCAACGCTTCACCGTGTTTGAGCGCGGGCAAATCGGAATTTACCAGTTCCAAGACGTCCGCCGGTAGGCCGTGTTGATGATAACCAAGGGCATTAACCGGCCTTTTTCCAGCTGTTTCAATTGCCATGATGGGTGAATTCTTTGCTTTCCGAGCGGCCAGGGGAAGCGTAAAACTAAGGGAATGGCGAAAGCACCCAAGCAGTCCAAGCCCAGTCCGGCGTCCAAAGCGCCGGGGTCGGCCAAGCATGCCACCTGGGGCGGACGCTTCGCCGCCGGGCCGGCCGCGCTCATGCTGCAGTTCAGCGAGTCCGTGTCCTTTGACCAACGCCTGGCCCCGTTCGACATCGCCGGCTCGCAAGCCCACGCCAGGATGCTCGCCCATGTCGGCCTGATTACGACGGCTGAGTGCTCAGCCATTGTCAAAGGCCTCGAAGAAATTTTGCACGAGATCCAGCAGGGCAACTTTGTGTGGGATGTCGCGCTCGAAGACGTGCACATGAACATCGAGCACGCCTTGCGCAACCGCACGCCCGCCGCCGCCAAGCTCCACACCGCGCGCAGTCGCAATGATCAGGTCGCCACCGCCATGCGGCTATGGTTCAAATGGTCTTGCGGACATCTTTACGACTCGCTCGGCGATTTGTTGCGCGTTCTGGTCGCCCAAGCCGAAGCGAACCAAAAAGTAATCCTGCCCGGCTACACGCATCTGCAGCGCGCCCAACCCGTGAGCGTTGCGCACCATCTACTGGCCTACGCCGAGATGTTTGGCCGCGACCGCAAGCGTTTCGTGGATGTCGCCGAGGACGCCAACATCTGCCCGCTCGGTTCCGGCGCCATCGCCGGCACCACCCTGCCCATTGACCGCGAGTTCACTGCTCGCGAACTGGGGTTCGTTGATTCCAAGGGCCAGCCCCGATTGACGCAAAACAGCATGGATGCCGTCGCCGACCGCGATGTGTTCATCGAATTTCTTTCTGCCGCTGCGCTCTGTGGGGTGCACACCTCGCGCGTCGCCGAAGATTTAATTCTATGGAGCAGCGCGGAGTTTCGCTTTGCCGCGATGCCCGAGGCGTTTACCACCGGCTCCAGCCTCATGCCGCAGAAAAAGAATTCCGACGCGCTCGAATTGCTGCGCGGGAAATCCGCACGCTTGCAAGGCCACCTGCAAACGTTGCTCACGCTCGTGAAGGGTCTGCCGCTGACCTACAATCGCGATTTGCAGGAGGACAAGCCGCCGGTATTCGACGCCTTTGACCAATTGTCACTCGGGCTCAATGTCCTCGCGCGCAATATTGAGGGATTGAAGATCAATACCACCGCTTGCGCCGCGGCTGCGAGCGACCCCTTGCTCCTCGCCACCGACCTCGCCGACCACCTCGTACTGCAAGGCCTGCCCTTCCGCGACGCCCACCACGCCGTCGGCGCGCTCGTCGGTCTCGCTGAAAAATTAGATACGCCGCTGAATAAACTCCCTGAGGCCGACGCGCGGAAAATCGCGCCCAAGCTGGGTAAAGATTGGCGAGACGTGTTCAACAATTCCCGCGCCCTCAGCGCCCGGGAAAAACCCGGCATGCCCGGACCGAAGCAAGTTACTGCGCAAATTGCGAAGTGGAAAGCAGTGCTAAAAAGTTAAGCGGTCATTGACAAAACGATTTTGCCGTTTTAATTATTCACTTTCTTGTGAACCTGCCCGCCTTCCATC
>Ga0206925_1153_pt1 | contig 13286 bp, 9 predicted proteins | sample Alteio_BWOrgHeat_62_FD_152944 | JGI IMG/M metagenome (GOLD analysis project Ga0206925, IMG submission 152944) | Enriched cells from forest soil in Barre Woods Harvard Forest LTER site, Petersham, Massachusetts, United States -... | ecosystem: Environmental > Terrestrial > Soil > Temperate forest > O...
ACTTGCAGAAAATATTGATTTTGTAATTGTTGGCCCTGACGATCCGCTGGCTTTAGGCATTATTGATTTTTTTAAAAATGATCCCTTATTAAATGATATCCTGATTCTTGGCCCGACTGCTTCCGCTGCAAGAATGGAAAGCAGTAAAGATTTTGCAAAGGAATTTATGCAAAGACATGATATTCCAACAGCCGCCTATCACACTTTTAATTCAGCACAAAAGGACGATGCTTTTGCTTATATCAAAGCACATTCATTACCGGTTGTCATAAAGGCTGACGGATTGGCAGCCGGAAAAGGGGTAGCCGTATGTTCAAACCATGAAGAAGCCCTGGCATTTGTATCAGAAATATGGGGAGAACAGAAATTTGGAAAAGCAGGTGATAAAATAGTGGTGGAAGCTTTCCTGGATGGTATTGAGCTATCAGTTTTTGTTTTAACAGATGGAAAAAAATATGTGTTATTGCCTGAAGCCAAAGATTATAAGCGCATTGGTGAAGGTGATACTGGTGCGAATACTGGGGGTATGGGTTCAATTTCTCCCGTGCCATTTGCGAATGATACCTTTATGAAAAAAGTGACTGACCGGATTATTGACCCAACCATCGCAGGATTGCAAAAAGACAATATCCCTTTCGAGGGATTTATTTTCTTTGGGTTAATAGATGTAAAGGGCGATCCTTTTGTAATAGAATATAATGCAAGGATGGGCGACCCGGAAACGCAAGTGGTTTTCCCAAGGATAAAATCTGATATTGTGGAACAAATGCTACAGGTAGCAAAAGGCAACCTTGTAGATACAAACATTGAAATTTCAAAAGAATCTGCTGCTGCGGTCATTGCCGTATCAGGTGGATATCCAGATGCTTATGAGAATGATAAGATCATTACTGGTTTGAATGAAATTAATGGAAGCCTGGTATTCCATGCAGGAACAAAACAAAACGAAAATGGTGATTTGCTAACTGCCGGTGGAAGGGTTTTATCTATTACATCCATGGCTGATAACTTAAAGGATGCCCTTGAAAAAAGCTATGAGAATATTGGGAAGGTTAAATTTGAGAAAATGGATTATCGCAGGGATATTGGAAAGGATGTTATTAACTATTAAAAAATGAATATCTTAGGAAGATTACTTCTTTCATTAATTATTACGATAATTATTGGAGAGATACTTGATTTTGTAATTGATTTTAATAGTTTTACAAAGGGTAGTCAAGCGCTTGATTTATTTCTTTTAATGATAGGTTATGGTATTCCCAATTTTTTCTTTTTGATAATTGTTTTCATATTTATAGGCAAAGAATATGTTTTAAAGATCAAATTAATGCTTTTCGAAGTTTCTTTGTTTTATTTGATTTTAGGAGCCATTCACAAGATAATAAATATGCTCCCATATTCTTTAACCCATATAGAAACACCAACTATCTCAGGTCAAAAAGAATATATAACTGATGGATATTTAATATTATATAGCTTCATAGTTTTATTTATTATTCTATATTTTATAAAGAAATTGAGATTAGTTAAATCTAGTCAACTCTAAATGTATTTAATAAAAACACTAAATATTTAGAAATTCATGAAACCTAAAAAAACACTTGCAGGCCGAATTGTAGGCTTCTTTTTAAGAGGTGTGGTCGTATTGCTTCCGGTTGGGCTCACCGTTTTCCTGATCTGGAGTGCGATCAATTGGGTGGATGATCTATTCAGCCTGGTTTTTCCTAATATATCCTTTCCTGGACTTGGGTTTATTATTGTCGTTGCGGGCATTACCATTACCGGGGTAATATTTAGTGGTATTGTAGGCAGGTTTCTTTTCAAACTGCTTGATGAAGTAATGACACGTACCCCCCTTGTAAAAATCATCTACTCCTCTCTTAAAGACCTGATTAATGCTTTTGTGGGTGACAAGAAAAAGTTTAATGAGCCTGTTTTGGTGACCACCAGTTCAGTCGGTACACAGGTGTTGGGTTTTATTACCCGGCATGACCTGGAACATTTTGGAATAGCAGATAAAGTGGCTGTGTATTGCCCTTATTCTTATTCGCTTGCAGGCTATGTGCTGGTGGTGAACAAGTCACAAATTACACCTCTGAATGCTAATGCCACCGAAGCCATGAAATTTATAGTATCCGGCGGAGTGACGGGGTTTTCTGAATAATTTTGAATTCTTAATGTTGAATTTTGAATGGGCTGACGCGTCTATAATGAGGATCATTTCAGGCTTTTAATAATTCAAAATTAAGAATTCAACATTCAAAATTATTTTGGCGTTGTCCTGATCAATCCAAAGGCAATTAACCCATAGACAAAGGTTGGCAGGAAAACGGCGAGCAAGGGTGGAAAATCGCCTTTCGTAGCAAATGTGGTAGAAAACCTGACAAACATTACCTGTGACAATGCAATAAGGATACCTATAATGAGATGCATGCCGATTCCGCCACGCACCTTTCGGGTAGCGAGCGATACTGCTATCAAAACCAAGACTATAATATCCAACGGCATAGAAAAACGACGATATTTTTCTACCATGTAAAAACTCAGGTTTTCATTTCCTTTTAACTTTTCTGCAACAATAGCATCATTCAATTCAGGGGTGGTCATGCTCGGCATGCTTTTTACCGTATTACTAAAATCCGCAATCGTAATCGGAATTTTTATTTTCATTGAATCTCCTTTATTCAGGGTTTCGTGTAGGCCGTTGATGGTACGTACATAATAATTTTTTACCATCCAGCTTCCCGAAGTTGAGTCATAAAAGGCATCTTCAGCGCGAAGTTTATAGATAAGAAGGCCGCTATTAAATTTTTCTATCGTAAATTTTGAGGCCCTTTTTCCTTGATAATCTACTGATTGCGCATAGAAATAACTGTTTTTATCTATTTGCCGGTGGATATTTATGGCCTGGAAAGTAGTTTTCGAGTCAATATGCAGATATTCAAACTTTATCTGTTTTGAATAGGATCGGGGTATCACAAAATTTTTCATTCCTAAATCTACCAGTGCAAGCAAAACTGCCACCATAACATAAGGCCTCAATATCCTGTAATAACTTGTACCGCTGGATAAAACGGCTAAAAATTCAGCATTATTGGCCAGCCTGGAAGTAAAATACAAGGCTGAAATAAAAATTATGATCGGGCTTAAAAGGTTGATGATATTTGGGACAAAATTAATATAGTATTCAAATACTATATCATGAAAGGTGATATTACGGGTCAGGAACTCGCTCATTTTCTCCGAAATGTCGAATATCACAGAAATAACAGTCGTAATTACAAACATGTAGATCACCGTCACCAGGAATTTTTTTGCGATATATAGATCTAATATTTTCAAAAGGAGTTGTTCGTTGATAGTTGTTCGTTGATCGTTTCTGAATTGAATCCTTGGAGCACTGAGGTTTATTTAGGTGATGAGGATACTTGTGGAGGCCAAATTTCTAATTTCAAATCACAAATCACAATTTCATCGTAAGCTTTTTAACCATTTTAATTTTCCATTCGTAAAAATCTCCGGCAATAATATGTTCCCTTGCTTGCCTTATCAGCCATAAATACAAACTAAGGTTTGCCAGGGAAGCTACTTGCGAACCCAGCCTTTCATTACCCATTATCAGGTGGCGAAGATACGCTTTGGTATAATCGGTATCCACAAAACTGATTGGTTCAGGGTTCAGCGGGGTGAAATCATCCTTCCATTTCGCATTTTTAATATTTACAATGCCTTCCGTAGTAAAAATCGTGCCGTTCCTGCCATTCCGGGTCGGCATCACACAATCAAACATATCAATACCCAGGTTTATACATTCCAGGATATTTTCAGGTGTGCCTACACCCATCAGGTAGCGGGGTTTGTCTATAGGCAAGATATTGCAAACCAGTTCCGTGGTTTCGTACATGCTTTCAGCCGGTTCTCCAACGGATAGACCACCGATTGCATTTCCTGCCGAATTTGTGTTCGCAATAAATTCCGCCGACCGAACCCTTAAATCTTTATAGGTGCTTCCTTGCACAATAGGGAATAACACCTGGTCGAATCCATATTTGGGCTCTGTTTCACTTACTCTTTTTATACACCTGTCCAGCCAGCGGTGTGTCATTTCCATTGATTTACGTGCATATTCATACTCACAGGGATAGGGCGCACACTCATCGAAGGCCATCATAATATCAGACCCAAGAGAGCGCTGTATATCAACTACATATTCAGGTGAAAAAAATAATTTATCCCCGTCAAGATGCGAACTGAAATGTACGCCTTCTTCTTTTATTTTCCGGATGCCGGCCAGTGAATAGACCTGGTATCCACCGCTATCGGTTAAAATCATCCGGTCCCAACCCATAAACTTATGCAGACCGCCTGCCTTTTCGATAACCTCCATTCCAGGCCTTACATATAAATGATAGGTATTGCCAAGGATGATAGGTGCATTGATGTCCTCTTTTAGTTCGCGTGTGTGTATTGCTTTGACTGTACCGACCGTACCGACAGGCATAAAAATAGGGGTTTCGATTTGTCCGCGATCTGTACTGATTAAGCCTGCCCGGGCGGAAGTATTGGGGCTGGTAGCCTGGAGTTGAAAATTCATTTGTGGGTGCAAAGGTAAGGAACAGTCATCAGTCAGCGGTCTGCCCTTTTTTATAAAGCTAAAGAAACAGGTTGAAAAGTGTAAGGAGAATTACGTTGGCAAACTTTAGGCCTTAGTTGCCTTTAACTCTTAATCCCGTCATCTTTCTGTGGTGTCTTTATTTTGTTCGCCCTTTTATTAAAATGCCAGCTAAGCCCGAGGTTAGTCCTGAAGTATCCCCCATTAAGGGTATAATTGACATACGGTGACAATTCAAAAATAAATCCCAGGTTCCTTACTTTCCTGAAAGGCGTTACCAACACACCGCCGGTAAGGAAATAACCGTTAAGGTATTGTCCGTTGTTGAACAGGCCATAGATGATATTAAAGTTAACACCGGGGCCGATATAGGCCTTCACTATATCGGTATTTTTTACATTTATTTTTGGGGATAACTCCATATTGGTGTTAGATATAAAGGTATTGGTTTCAAGCCGCAGATCACCCCAAATGGTTTTGTTAGGATTGGTGCTTACCCCCAGGAAGGAATTAAAAGGGTAATAACTTACAGCCACCTGGGCATATAAGCCTGGATTAAAACTTAACATCAAGATTAAAACAAATAAGGATTTTTTCATAAGGGTTCATTTAGCGCTTCTACAAAGCCGCAATAGGCCGGTTTGGGTTTATATTGATCATCAAACATCAGTGGCCAGTCAATCCGGTGAAAATTGCTCCTGATCCACGAATCAGAATCGCCGACATTCCAAAAACTGATGCCATATTGATATTTGACAGGCAGCTCTTTATAACCTTTTACGACATTTTTGATAATGTCTTTTTGCTGCTGTTTCATTGCATTGGTAAATTCTGTTTTATCCTTTAAATAATTAAAAGAAATGTCCCATTCAGAATAATACACTTTATAATCATGGGCGGCTACTTTTTGGGCGGCCCTGTTTATTTCATCAACCGATGGATAATTGGAGTATATATGCATTTGCATCCCAATGCCATCAATCCTGATTCCTTTGCTTCTGAGCCGGTCTGCCAGTTTTAAAGCAGCATCCATCTTCGTGGGATTGCTTTCCAGGTTGTAATCGTTATAAAACAGGGTGGCATCCGGGTCAGCTTCATGGGCCCATGTAAAAAATTTTTCAACATAGTCATCTCCAAGATGTTGTTGCCAGAAGTTATTGTCAAGGCTGCCATCCTCTTTTATGCCTTCATTCACCACCATCCAGCTTTCTATTACCCCCTTATAGTGTGAAACTACTGTCTGGATATGAGATTTGGCAAGGCTGTCCCATGCCTCTTTATCGCCTTTAAAATTTGTGACCCAGGCAGGCAAGTATAACTGGTACATAAGATTTGCACCCTGAAAATGTTTGTGATACGTGGCGCAAAAATTGGCCAGGTAATCAAAATCTGAATAATCATACACATATTGCTGTGGATGGATATAAGAAACCAGGGAGCTTATTTCAGGTTTTACCACATTGTACTGGTTGATGACAATATTGCGATAAGCAGGATTTGATTGCAATAATCCCACATTTACAGCTACTCCAACCTCGAACTTTGCCAGTTTGTACAGGCTAGTGGTAGAATCATCACAAACATCAGGTGCGCTGGTTTTCTGACAGCTAAAGGATAAGAGGATGAGGAATAATGCAATTTCGATTTTGCGCATGAGCAAAAATAACGGAAAAGTAGGAAAGATAGTATGTAGAGTAACTTAGAACAATCTTTATTAGGAGGAACTTTTTTTCAATTGCCATGGCTTTAGCCCGTGGGTTAATTGGAATCACTTTAGGTAGATGTATTTATCCCCTGGCCTAAAGGCAAGGGCAATTGAATTAACAACTCCAATTTTTTTTCATTGTAAGCGGCACGCATTATACCCTAAAAATAAAGAGCGAAAGAAACAGAGGGATGAGCGAAGGGTCGTATCTCGCACCCTCTTCCGCACTTTCACCCTCTCACACCCCACACTCCACTTAATACCCTTCGTCTTCATCATCCAAATCCTTGCCGCTCATGGTGAACATGCCGCTGAGCAGGTCTTTGAATTCTACACCGCGCTCCATGCGAGCTTTGCTGAGTAAGGAGAATTCGGCGAGGCCGTGGAGGGCAAATTCCATCAGGAAAAGCTTTTCTTCGACGCTCGATTCTTTATGATATTTATTTATGAGATTGGCTAATCCGGGTACTTCATTCAGTCTCTTGCGATATTCGGTATCGGTGATATCGTTCATTAAATCAACCTTATTGCCTTGCCCAAACCAGCCTGTTATTTCCTGGTATGGACTGGCAACTTTTGATTTTTTGCCGGTATCAGGACTTGGAAAATAAGATACAAACAAGGTACGGATTGCTTTGCCGACAAGTATCTGGGCCACATTTGCCGGGCCTTCCTGCTCGCCTTCATATACCAGTTCTATTTTGCCGGTAATACTTGGTACTACACCCCAGAAATCGCCAAGCCGAACATTTGTCTTTTTTTCGCCATTGATCAAAGCCCTTCTTTCGGCGGAGCTCACCAGGTTTTCAAAGGCGGAAATGGTTAGCCTGGCTGACACGCCACTTTTAGAATCAACATATTCGCTGCCACGGGCTTCGAAGGCAATTTGTTCTACCAGGTCTTCTGCCAGCGGATGTACAGTTACCATCTGCATCTGTTCTTTCAGCAGTTTGGCTTCCTGTTTGGTGATCTCTTTGGAATGAAGAATAGATTTTGGATAATGGGTCAATATCTGGCTCTGGATACGGTCCTTAAGCGGAGTAACAATACTACCACGATTGGTATAATCTTCAGGATTTGCGGTAAATACAAATTGGATATCAAGAGGTAAGCGTAGTTTAAACCCACGGATCTGGATATCACCTTCCTGCAATATATTGAATAAAGCCACCTGGATACGTGCCTGCAAATCAGGCAACTCGTTAATAACAAATATGCCTCTATGCGCCCTGGGTACCAGGCCGAAATGGATCACCCTTTCATCAGAGTAGGGTAGTTTCAGGTTGGCGGCTTTTATCGGATCGGCATCCCCGATAAGGTCGGCAATGCTTACATCAGGGGTGGCCAGTTTCTCCGTATAGCGCTCATTGCGGTGCATCCATTCAATCGGGGTGTCGTCCCCTTTTTCTTTGATCAGATTTATGGAATAATAGGAGATGGGTTTCAACGGATCATCATTCAATTCAGAACCTGCCACAAAGGGAATATATTCGTCCAACAATTCCACCATCAGCCTGGCTATCCGTGTTTTGGCTTGCCCTCGAAGCCCAAGTAAAATTATATTATGGCGGGATAAAATTGCCCTTTGAAGATCAGGTATTACCGTTTCGTCAAAACCGACAATTCCTTTAAAAATATCTTTTTTAGCCTTTAATTTTTCAACCAGGTTACCCCTCAGTTCTTCTTTAATGCTTTTGCTTTTGTAGCCTGATTTTTTCAGTTCACCAAGCGTTTTTATGTCTGTGTGTTTCATTTTTTAAATTAAAAAATTAAATGATTGAAAAATTGAAAGATTGTAACTGGCGAGCTGGTTTTTTATTTTTGCGTCAGCCAATTATCACATCATCACATTTTCAAATTGTCTCATTATCTCACCCTCCGCCTCCTGTTCCGTTCATAATCTTCAAATACATAATCACCCAGACCCTGCAGACTAGTGTAGAAAGCTTTGCCATTATTTACTTCCGTGAATTCCTGTACAAACTTTTGCAAGTATGGGTCAGAAGCTACCATAAAGGTAGTTACTTTTATGCCAAGTCTTCTACATTGTCCGGCCAGGTTCAGCGTACGGTTTAATATTTTACGATCAAGTCCAAAACTGTTTTTATAATATTTTACCCCTTCTTTCAGGCAAGTCGGTTTGCCATCCGTAATCATGAAAATCTGCTTGTTGGCATTTTTCCGTCGCCTCAAAATATCCATGGCCAGCTCCAGTCCGGCAACGGTATTGGTATGGAAAGGCCCAACCTGCAAATAAGGCAAGTCTTTGATTTCTATCGGCCAGGCGTCATTACCAAACACGATAATATCGAGTGTATCTTTAGGGTACTTGGTAGTAATGAGTTCTGACAATGCCATAGCTACCTTTTTGGCAGGTGTTATCCGGTCTTCGCCATAAAGGATCATGGAATGGGAAATATCAATCATTAAAACCGTAGAAGTCTGTGTTTTGAACTCCGTTTCCATAACTTCAAGGTCATCCTCAGTCAGCCGGAGATCTCCAATACCATGATTGATCTGGGCATTCCGTAAGGAATCGGTCATTTCAATATTTTCCATTCGGTCACCAAACTGGTAAGGCCGGCTATCCGAACCTATTTCATCGCCGGTACCTGTGAATGAAGTACGGTGGTTGCCTTTGCCGGTCTTTTTAAGTTTGCCGAATATTTCTTCCAGGGACCGTTGACGAATGCTTTGTTCGGACTTGGCAGTAAGGCTAAAAACTCCATTATTTTCATTGTCTTTGATATAGCCTTTGTCCTTGAGATCCTGGATAAAATCGCCCATTCCATAATCATTGTTAGTAATATGATATTCCTTATCCAGTTCATTCATCCATTGCAATGCTTCATCTACATCGCCCGAAGTGTAGGTAAGCAGCTGCATAAAAAGTTTTAACAATCGCTCGAAGGGATTGCCATCTTTATCATCCGCTACAAAATCAGTGAATCGATATCCTAACATAATGCGTGTGTGAGAACAGAACCTATGTGAGCTTTCTTTAGTTCAATAAAAAGTTGCTTAAACTTTTAACAAAAGTAACAGTCAAATAGCTTAATTGGGAACAATTTGCCGTAAATTTACAACGCTAATTTTATAAACTGACCCTATGATAATGCGGAGGAAGGTTTCAGGCCTTTTCATATCGCTCATTTTATTGTGCGCTGCTTTGTGGGTCAACCATGCTTCAGGTGCGCACCTTATGGGAGGGAGCCTTACATACAAATATGTAGGTAACAACAGGTATGCACTTAATTTTCTGATATACAGGGATGCAAATTGTACCAATTGCGTCGCAATGCCAACTGATCTTTGCTATTATGCCTATGCCGGTTCTTATGTGGCTAAAAGTGATTTTTCAGTTTATTCCACACACAATGCAGTAAGAAGTTCTCTAAGTTATGTAAAACCCGATGCGCCAAGTTGTTCATTACCGGTTGGTGTAAATGTACAACAAGGGGTATTTCTTGATACTTTTACCGCAGGAAGCGATTCACTCGGCTACCATATTACCTGGTTTTCAAATGGTTTCAGGAATGGAGCCATCATCCTTAACCTTAACCAGGCGTCAAATTGCAATACCAATCCTTCCCCTTTCAGCATGTTGTGGTATACTTTTATCCCTGCAAATTCTTTTAAAAACAGTTCTCCCCAGTTTTTGACGGTACCGGTGCCTTATCTCTGTGTAGGCAGAACCAATATTTTACCAGCCTATACTTCTGATCCTGATAATGACTCACTTGTTTATTCACTTGAAGTCCCTTATTCACCTGCGCCTTGCCTGCCCAATGTGGCAGGGTGCAATGCACCAATCCCATACCCGTTGGGGCATCCTAATTTTCAAAAGGTCAATTATTTAAGTGGCTATTCAGTAACTGATCCTTTTGGTACAGGTTCTACTTCATGTACGATTGATCCACATACGGGTACAATAACAGCCACCCCTACCAAACAGGGGGCCTATGTTATTGCAGTACAGGTGAACGAATATCGATATGACCCGGTTCGGAAGAAATCTGTGTATATGGATTTTGTGCGGCGAGATCTTGAATTTATCGTCGGCAATTCCTGCGGGGTTTCATCTAGTGGGGGAGGACCTAATACCCCAATCTTTTCTACAACAGCTACGTCAACAAACCTTACGGTAGCGCCAGGCGATTCACTGGTATTTGATGTGGGCGGATATGCTTCAAATTCAACAGATTCCATGCATATTCGTGCCACAGGGGGTGTTTTTAGCGGCTCAAATGCTACCACGAATGCACCTTACGCAACCTTTACAGCAAGTCCCTTTCTTGATTATAAGGCAAAGGTTAATGGGCATTTTGTCTGGCATCCCAGTTGCCAGCAAATCACCTATTCATCCCCTTTTGTAGTCACTTTTAACCTGAGCGATCAGAGCTGCAACGAGGTTTTCCAGACCTATGAGATTACGGTATTGCCAAGGACTATTCAAAGCCCTCCCTTGCTAAAATGTGCAAATATAGCAAGTGCGAGTAGTATTAATTTGAGTTTTTCAAATTCAGCAAGCCAGACTGATTTTCTTCAATATAAAATTTACCGGGCCGTAAATAACAGCAATAATTTTGTTTTGGTAGATTCCATTAGCAGTTTCACCAAAACCAGTTGGACTGACACCAAAGCAACCAATATCCAAAATACGATATAGTTATTACATCACATCTCAAAATTCCTGCGGGCTGGAAGGGCTTCCGAGTGATACGGTAAGTAATATTGTATTAACCATTAAGAAGATTGGAGGCAAAAGGGTAAATGTGACCTGGAATGCTTCTTCTAATCATATCAAATCCAATTACAAAATTTACCAGGCCATTAGTGGCCCTTTACTACTCACCGGATCGGCAGCGCCAAATAATAGATCATATACATTTGCGTGGTGTGGTGCCTTGTCTTTATTTACAATTCAGGTTCAGGTGAATGACAGCACCAATACATGTACCTCAATTTCTGCAGCGGATACGTTTTCTGTTTCAGATGTTGTGCCTCCAAATTTTTCTAAAAACCTGACCAATAGCACAACCATAACAAATACTTCTATCAGGCTTACATTTACCCGGTCTGATTCTAATGATACCCGATATTATAATATTTTCAGAAGCACAAATGGCGGGGCTTATGCACAGATAGATAAAGTGACACATGTGCCCGGGCAAAAGAAATATTATTATTTTGACAATTCCGTTGATGCTGTAAACAATGCCTATTGTTATTATATAAAGGCAAGTGACAGTTGTGGCAACCTCAGCATAAATAGTGATACCATTTGCCAATCGCATATTACAGCAACTGCAGATGAACTGAAGGCAGATTTCCATTTGAAATTTACCAATATTGCCGATTCAATCCTTGCAGTTCAGTATCCTCCGCTTTGGAGCAATTTATATTCCTATACTTTCGGGGCATTTCCATTTGGGTTTCCCGTACTCAAAGATACCAGTTTTAGTTTGCCGGGTATTTGTAATGTGCCCATGGTATTCAGGATCATGCAGATCAATGAAAAGAATAAGGATACTTCAATTTCCAATTCCATAACAGTTACACCATTTGATACATTTTCCCCACCTGCCGTAAATATATTAAGTGCATCCGTAATCAATAGTTCCTCGATTAATATCAGTTTCAACGGGGTTACGGATAAAAGGGTGAAAAAATACCAGGTCTATTATGCCATAAACGATACAGGGAAGTACCAGCTGGCTTTTACGCTGAACAGCGCTATATCAGGCACATATAATTTCGTGCAAACCGGGTTAAGCACAAATCTTTATAAATACAAATACCGGGTATATGCCTATGACAGTTGTGGCAATAACCAAAGCAAAACGACTGAAACACATGTAAGTATATTGCTTACCGGGAAAGCTCAAAACAGGATCAGCAAACTGACCTGGACCAAATATGTTGGTTTTGCGGTCCAGAATTATGCCATCCAAAAATTAAAAAATAAAGTCTGGTCGACTATTTCTACCCAGACTGATACCAACTACCTGGATACCGGCCTGGCTTGTAATGTGCCACAATATTACCGGGTACTTGCCACCCAAAACGGGGGCGACCTCGCTAAGGCTTTTTCTGACAGTATAACAATTACCCCGTTTGATACGACCAAACCACCGCAACCAACCATTTGTTATGCAACCGTGGCTAAGAAACATACGGTAAATCTGGTTTGGAATAAATCAGTTCCTAAAGTGAAGGAGTATATTGTTTACCGTAAAGCATCCGGAGCTTCTAAGTTTGTTGCCATTGATACCGTAAAAACAGATACATTTTTGACGGATAAATCTGCCATCAGGCCTGATTCATCTTCATATTGTTATGAAGTACAGGCGATGGACAGCTGTGCAAATAACCTTAGTCCATTGTCAAACCCAGTTTGTACCATTTATCTCACTTCATCAATAAGTAGTTGCCTCCAAAAAATATTTTTGCAATGGACCCAATACAGTGGCTGGGCAAGCGGGGTATCCAAATACGAAGTGTACCGGAGAACAGATCATGCACCTGCAATATTGTTGACCACCTCTACTGCAAGTATTGATACTTTTACTGATTTTAATGTCAGCAATCATCATAAATACACCTACTACATCAAGGCTTATCAGAAAAACGGAAGTTTTACTTCTTTCTCTGATTCAAGTGTAAACAGCCCATTCCTGCTGCCAAAACCGTATAATCAATATGCTTCAAAGATCGTAACCTCTACTACAAATGGTAAAATTGTGATAAGGTGGACAAGCCAGGCTACACCCCATATAAAATTCAGCAGGTTATACTGGAGAAAATACGGTGTTGGAAGTTTTAGTTTATTGCAGGATAATATTTTGCCATCTGTTGACAGTTTTGTGCAAACAGGCTTAAACACCAAGGGGGCCGATTATGAATATTATATGGTTTCCTATGATTCCTGTGGCAATATATCGGATACCTCTACGATCACTAAAACAA
>Ga0206925_1154_pt1 | contig 13193 bp, 8 predicted proteins | sample Alteio_BWOrgHeat_62_FD_152944 | JGI IMG/M metagenome (GOLD analysis project Ga0206925, IMG submission 152944) | Enriched cells from forest soil in Barre Woods Harvard Forest LTER site, Petersham, Massachusetts, United States -... | ecosystem: Environmental > Terrestrial > Soil > Temperate forest > O...
GTCAACGAACAACGAATAACGACCAACGAACAACGAACTTCCCTACCTTTGCCCCATCATGGCAGCCCGTAGCAGAGAAGATCATCCCGCACTAAAAGGCATACGTCCTGTCGTAACGGGGGGTATTGTAAATGCTTTGCTGGTGGTTATCAAAATTACGGCTGGTATTTTGGGCAATTCTTATGCCTTGATTGCGGATGGCGTAGAGTCGGCTACAGACATATTAAGTTCAGCTATTTTGTGGATGGGTTTAAGAGTCGCGGCAAAAGCGCCTGACTCCGATCATCCTTATGGTCATGGCAAAGCGGAGCCTCTGGCGGGGGCTATTGTCTCACTCGCACTTTTCGGGGCAGCCGTAGCTATTGTGTTTGAAAGTATCCATAACATCAGGACACCGCATCATTTGCCTAAGCCTTTTACACTCTATGTATTGGTAGCCATTATCTTAATTAAAGAAATTCTTTACCGGTATTCTAAAAGAATCGGTAAAGAACTAAACAGCATGTCTATACAGGCTGATGCCTGGCATCACAGGTCTGATTCCATTTCTTCAGCAGCAGCATTTATCGGAATTTCTTTTGCATTGATTATGGGACCAGGCTATGAAAGCGCTGATGACTGGGCCGCCATTGTTGCCTCACTGGTTATAGCATTTAATGCGTATCATATTTTAAATCCGGCCATTGCTGAAATGATGGATGCAGCCCCTTCGGCTCATATTATTGAAGAAATAAGAACAATTGCTTCAAAAGTAGATGGGGTAACTGGTTTGGATAAGTGCCACGTGCGCAAAATGGGATTTGATTATTATGTTGACCTGCATGTGGAGGTAAATGGAAACCTCAGTGTATTTAAAGGTCATGATATTGCCCACAGGGTAAAAGAAGCCATTCTTGATGTAATGCCTAATATATCAGATGTATTGGTGCATATAGAACCGGATGGAAATTAGGCGTCAGGGGTCAGGCATCAGGCGTCAGAAAATTCAAGAATTAATGTAGTGGGAAATCTATACGATTGCCAGGAAAATGAAAATCAGATTAATTTAAAATCTTCTTCTTCGACGGCAATAACGGATTTGACCTGGGGCACAGCTTTGCGTACTGCTTCTTCTATACCAGCCTTCATGGTCATGATACTCATGGAGCATGATTTGCATTGGCCCAGCAACCGGATCTTCACCGTCATATCATCTTCGATATCAACCAGCTCCACATCGCCACCGTCTGCGCGCAAAAAATCACGCATGGTTCCGAGTGCCTGTTCGGTACGTACCAGTAAATCCGCTTTGATAAGTAAGTCCATGTTCGTATTGAGTTACGAAGTTACGCAAATTTGATAAAGAAAAAATAATCATGAAAATGACATAACTTAATTATTCAAAGAATCAGCACATTGCATTTGGCCTGATTCTGGCATTACAAGTTTTTTGGAAATTAAACGTTATAAGCTATAACTTATGCCCATGATTGAGAAAGGAAGCCCAAAGATTTTAATACTTATTGTTTTTTGCCTTATTGCCTTAACATCCTTCGTGAATGCCCAGGTAAAACTTCCCGGCAATATATCCCTGAATACTGATGTTCATGATTTTGGGGACATCCTGGAAGGAAACCCCAGAGTGGCAGATTTTATTTTGACGAACACTGGCACAGAAGAGGTATTTATGCTTCGGGCAGATGTACCAGAAAACTGTGTATACAGGTATTCTGCGCCCAAAGTTTTACCGGGCCAAACCACGACCATCAGGATCAAAATAAACCCGACCCATATGGGTAGCTTTCGTGAAAATATAAATGTATTTACCAGCGCTTCAGGTAAGTCATTTAAGTTGTACCTAACAGGTAATGTAAAATTTGTGGACCATTCTGGTGATCTTTCCTGTCCTGATTTCAACCAGCCTGTGGAAGAAAAACAGGTGAACCAGGATTTTACGGTGCAGGTGATCGATCGGGCGACTTCAAAACCCATCAGCAATGCGCGTGTAAGTTTTGAGCCTAACCCTAATATTATTCCTTTTCATCTTACTAATACAGATGGAATTACAAAAAACACACTTCCTATTGATCTATATGATATAAATGTAGATGTCAGAGATTACGAACCTTCTTCACAAACTATTTATGTCGGGAAAGGAATCACTTCCACCATTTTTTTACTGGATAAACTTCCACATCCACATGATAGTACCATTTTCGCCCAAAAGCCTAAAGAACAAACTAAAGAGCCAGTCCGGGAACCCGAACAAAAGGATGAATCAACGCCTAAAAATACCGATACAACAAAGCACACTCCCATAAAAGACCAGGTAATACATGAAATAGATGAAGTATTTAAGCCGGGCACCAAGAAACCCCCGAAAGCGCCCGCAGAAAAAAAGGATTCTGTTCCAGTGTTCAAGGAGAACCCGGGAGAACTGCCTGCAACTACCTATGCACCAAACAATATTGTGTTCCTGCTTGACATCTCATCCTCAATGGCAACGCCTGAAAGATTGCCGCTGGTAAAAATAGCCATGAAGAATCTGCTTAACTCATTAAGAAGTATTGACCGGGTATGTATTGTAACCTATGCCAGCGGAACAAACCTTGCCCTTGAATCTACCCTGGTTGAAAACAAGGCACAAATAGCAACCGTCATTGATAAACTGGTTGCCCATGGTACAACAGACGGAGGGAAGGGCATCAGGGAAGCCTATAGGGTAGCTGCTGAAAACTATATTAAGGAAGGTAATAACCAGATTATTATCGCAACGGACGGAGATTTTAATCTTGATAAATCAGATGAAGCATTATACAGATTTATTAAACACAAAGCAGAAGGCGGCATTTCGATGTCGGTAGTCGGAGTTGCTAGTATTCCCCGCGCATTAAAACAAATGCAGATTATTGCCGACAAAGGCCAGGGAAGTTTTATCCATATTACCAGCAAGGAACAGGCCGCCAGTGTATTGATAGACGAAATAAAAGCTCGGTCCCTGAAAAAATAATTATTTTTCAGCCCTTTTCAGTGAACAAAAAAAACGCTTTTTCATTATTATAGAAAAATCAAAAATATATGAAAAAGTCAATTCGTTATTTTTATGGTGTGTTGTTCTTTTTGGTCACAATGTTCTCACTTACAGGCTGCCAGTTCCTGGGGGATATCTTTAAGGCGGGCATGTGGGTAGGCATATTAATAGTAGTAGTTGTAATTGCCATCATTATCTGGGTGGTTGCAAAGCTGAGTGGAGACAAGTAGTTCTTACATATAAATAAAAAATCCCAACCAAAAAAAGCGCTTCATTTTAACCAAATGGGCGCTTTTTTATTTCTATTAAAAAATAATTCCGGTTTGGCACGGTGGTTGAATTAAGTTATGAAAAACATAACAAAAATGAAAACCATAATAATTTTAGGACTTATGCAAATTGCTTTTATACATGCGTTTGCCGGCGACCATGACCATGACCATGACAGAGATCGTGATAATCATTATAATAATAGCAGGGGATATGATCGGGGACATTCTTATGCACCAAGGGTTGAAAACCGTGGCCGCGATTTTGGAATAAGGCGGGATGTGCCTTATCGTCACTTTGATAATCATGCATTTTATCACAATGATTATGCCTTTCGTCCTGCATTCAGGCCTGAAGTCCGGATCGGGTTCCCGGTTTATCATCCAGCATGGGTACCCCTGGTTAATTTTTCTTTCGGTACCACCTATCCGTATGGATATGCCTATCAATCTGATTTTGAACGAATTTTGGTTGCTATTAACAGCCAGGCTTATGACGATAGTAAACTTACTGTTGCCAAACAGGCCATCCAGAACCGCAGCCTTACCAGCAATGAAGTGCAGACCATTATGAGAAGATTTGCTTATGATGATACCAGGCTTCAGTTTGCCGAACTAGCTTATGATCATGTAGTTGATCCTCAAAATTTTTATTCTGTGAATAGTGCATTTGCTTATTCCGGTTCAGTTGATGAATTGAATAATTACCTGAATGGACAGCAACCAAATAGTAATGAAACCCATTGATATATAGTTCGTTTAACCTCCTCTAAAATGCCCCGCCTATAACATAGGGCGGGGCATTTATTTTATAACAGGTTCCTAAGTCAAATAATATTTGCGCAGAATGAACTATTTGTGAATCGGATTTGTATCTTTGTTGAAGTTTATTCGAGTTCCGGTTTACAGTGCTTATCTCCAAATCAGTTATCAGCCTTGTTCTACGGTGCGTTTAAGCACTTTTTTTTATTTAATTTTTTTTATTCTATGAACATTTTTGTAGGCAACATCTCCTTCCAGAGTGAAGAGGCAGATTTGCAATCCATTTTCGAAAAATACGGCGAAGTAGGTTCCGTAAAAATCATCCAGGACAATTTTACCGGTCGCTCTAAAGGCTTCGGTTTCGTTATCATGGAAAACGGCGAAGAAGCTCAAAAAGCTATCGACGAATTAAACGGCTATTACCTTCAAGGTAAAAACCTTACAGTAAACGAAGCTCGTCCACGTACCGAAGGTACTGGCGGTGGCGGTCGTTCATCTGGTGGTGGCAACCGTGGCGGTGGTGGTGGTGGCTATAGCGGCGGCGGTGGAAACCGTGGTGGCAATAGCGGCGGTGGCGGCGGAAGCCGCTGGTAACCAGCTATCGAATTTAAGTTATAGAAAGGCAGAGAAATCTGCCTTTTTTATGCTTTTCTAAAAGTCGTATCCAGTTCTATCCTTTCCTTTTCCTGATTATTAAATGAAATATTTTTCCCACGTCAAATAAATATCAATCATGGATCTATACATCAACAACCTGGCAGCAAATACCGATGATCAACAACTGCAAGAACTTTTTGAACCATTCGGAGAGGTATCAGACATCAGGATTAATCACAAAAGTTTTACCAAGATGAACAAAGGCAATGCTTTTTTGCGCATGCGCAATAACAGCGAAGCCCGTGAAGCCATCGCAGCACTAAGCGGTAAAAGCTTTCTTGGCCGTAAGATTACGGTAAACGAAGCGAGGCCCAGACAGTAGAAAAGGGTATTGAGTATTGAGTACCTGGTATTGAGTAGTCTGTACTTGACCTTTTTATTTACTAGTAACCCAGGCAGATCTTGGTGGTTACCGATTGTCAATCAATATATATATGGGTATTTGAGCTTTCTGTTGAAAACTTCAGCTAATTTTTTATATCGGGTAAATAAAAGTGCTAAATTCTCCCTTTTAACTTCCCAATACCAAATACTCAATACCAATTACCTCTTGGACTTGAGGTAAAAATAATACTTGTAGATTTTATTCCCGGTTGAGGCTCCTTTGCCATCAAAATCCATTTCCTTGGCAATCAAGTTGTCATCATTATAGCTGTATTCTTTTCTGCCATTTTGTGTAGGGTCTCCACTCATTAAAGTTTCAATGGTAAGGCGGTCCTTGCTATCATACTGGTAGCCGATAGAATTAGTTATCGTTTTCTTTTCAGGATTGAGGGAGGTAGCTTGTCCGCAACTGAAATTAGTGACGTTCTTTTGTTTATGAACAATCAGCCCTTTGCTGTTGTAAACATTAATAATGGCAGTTGAATCTCCTTTGCAGTTTTTATAAGGATTGATAATGATCTCGCTGGCAAGATCGCCGTATTTGTTGTACAGGATTTTGTGCGAGTATACCAGGTTGCCAGACATGTCTTTAAATACTTCAAGGGTAAGCTTGCCTTCTTGTGTATAGGTATAGGAGTGTTTTTCGACAACTACTCCATTTTTCATAACATCTTCATTTACTTCCTGCCCTCCACCAATTGCAAATTGAGATTTAGTTTTGTTTGTTTCATAACTGTTTACCCGGTTGTTGCCATCATAACCGAAATTGTATTCAATCTTTTCAAATCGTCGGCCGTCATTGGCACTATCCAGCCAATAATTCATCCTTCCATTATTATCATAGCCAAAATGCTCATGGTGCTTGTTGGTCACCATCATTATTACCCTTCCACTTGTATCATAATAGTTTGCAGCATAGGGCACTTCGTTGCCTTGTTCTGATAGTGAAATGGTAACGAAATGTAACCGCTCTTTTTTAAATTTCTGGATTTCCTGATCCGTTTGCCGATGGACATTCGCATCATATTGTGCGTTGACATTTAATATGGATGCGAGCAATAAAACTGGCAATACTGAAATAATTTTTTGGATCATATATTTTGAATTGTTTCAAGATTCTTAATTAAAGTTCTTAATAGCGATGAATCCATCGCCACAAATTTAATAATTTAATAATTGCTTGATCAGAATAAATATTGAATTGAAGCAATAAAAGCCAGTTTCACTAAAGCTAATAACAAATGCTTAACGATTTGATAAAATTTTCAAATCATTCAATTAATAGCTCTTTCTGACCTTCGTGGCTGGTAGAAGAAAAGTTCAGCGAAGTGATTTTTTTGAAAATCTTTTTAAGCTGGTCTATTAAACTTTCAAAAACGAAATAACAAACTAATACTATGTTGAAATCATTTACATTTAACAAAATGTATGGAAAGCAAGTCTGTAAATTTGGCTTCTTTCTTTTTTTAATCGCAGGAGGCATTCTTTTTTTTCCTGCCGTTTCAAAAGCCCAGTACACCCAGGGGAATCTTGTGACAGAAAGAGTGGGAAGAGGTGATACGGTGCTTTCCGGAGTTGCTTTCCCATTAAGTCTGATACAATTATCCACGAACGGAACCAAAGTTGATTCAGTGACGGCGCCTAATACGGGGAATACCGCCGGCACTCGGGCAGTGGAAAGCGGGTCGGCAACTTCAGCGGGAAAATTGACTATCAGCCAGGATGGAAGGTATCTTGCTTTCGTGGGTTATGATACTACACTGAGAACAGCAGCAGGCGTTGTCGTTCCTGGAGTAGCATCGATCAGTAATGGTAAGGCTGCGCACATGATTGGTTTCGTGGACAAGAGTGAAACCATTTCTTTCCCGACTTATTATCCTAATACTGCAGCAGGGGCTTATTTTAAAAATAATATCAGGTGCGCTTATTTTGATGGTACCGGAACATGGGTGGCAGGTGCTGATGCAAATTCAACTGTCCCGGGTGCAACCCGTTATTCAACCGTTTTAAACGGAGCATCAAGTGGAGCAGGGACAATCGTTTCAACTACTTATACCAATACAAGAGCTATAAATGTATTTAAAAACCAGTTGTATTTTTCTACAGGTTCAGGTACCACGGGGGTCTATAGCCTTGGTGCAGGAAAACCGACAAGTACAAGCACAACCGGAGGGATCGTTGCAGCAGTGCCTGATCCTTATGATTTTGTTTTCCTGGATGTGGATTCAACAGTAGCTGGGCCGGATGTATTATATGTAGCATGTTTGGCAACTTCTCCGGGCATTTATAAATTTTCTTATAACGGTACTACATGGACAGCAAGAAGCTTTTATTCTATGCCTGCTGGGGCGCAAAGCATAACTGCTGCCAGGAATGCTTCTGGCGCCATTGATCTATATGCAGTTGTTGGTAGCAACGCTAATGACAGTATTATGAGAATTACCGATGGCGCTGCCTATAATGCCAACATAAGTGTAAGTGCAACCAAAACCATCGCGAAGGCAGGTGCATTTTACGCTTACCGTGGCATTACCTGGGCACCAACACAAAGCAGCGCGATAGCGTCATATAATTTAACACCATCTACAGGAACTCTTGCAGCCGGAAACTATGGAAACATTACTATTAACAGCGGTGTAACTGTAACACTTGGAGGGGATATCACAGTTAATGGTACATTAACCGTAAAAACCGGTGGTACTTTAATTTGCGGTACTAAAAACATTATTTCTCCAGCCGGCTCGTTCGGTTCATTTGACCTGAAAAGCGGTGCAACATTATCTATTGGAAACAATGCAGGTTTAACTGCTAATTCAACTTCAGGTAATATCCAGACCTTTACAAGGTTTTTTAGCCCGTCTGCAAATTATATCTATGCAGGTTCTGCCGCCCAGGTTACGGGTGATGGATTGCCTGCCACAGTTGGCACTATTACTATCAATAACACAGCCGGAGTTAGTTTATCATCACCTGTTACAGTTACCACAACGCTGGCATTCGCCTCAGGAACACTTTCACTTGGCAGCAATAAACTTACTATCGGCGCCAGTGGATCAATAACAGGTGCCGGTTCTTTAAATTATGTATTGACAAATGGAACAGGAGTTCTCGAAATGCAGGCTAATGCTACTGGGGTTGTTTTCCCGGTCGGTGATAGCTACAATCCAATAAAAATAGCGACTACCAGTGGTACTGTTACATTTGATGTTGCTGTTAATAATAGTGTTTCAAATAAGAATAATGTAACCATTATCGATCATTCAGTTGGCCGCACATGGTCTGTTAAATCATTGACCAATACTTCTGTGATAATTACTCCGCAATGGGATGATTCAAAAGACCTTGCAGGATCTCATTTTATCGATAATTATGTGTCCGTTGCATCCAGGCTGAATTCTTATGCACCATGGGTGCCATCTCAATTATCTGGAGCCGATGTAAATGTATCAGGCACAATATTTAATAAAGTATCCGGCACCATAAGTATGTCTTCTGCAAATACCTACCAGGTTGGCATTTTTGACAGCCTTGAATCAGAAAACTTAGTTGATGCCGGTATTTACCGGGTTAATTTGCCAGCTACCCCACTGTGTGCAGCAAACAAACCTGTTATCGTTCATCTCAGGAATTATGGAAGTAATAATCTGACGGCTGTAAATATTGCCTGGACTATAAACAGTGTACCACAGACCACCTTTAACTGGACAGGAACACTTGCATCAGGAAATACCACAGGAGTGTCTGTCGGATCTTTCAATTTTACGGCCGGAGTCGATACCATAAAAGCATGGACATACAGTCCGAATGGGGTAACCGATTCAGCAAACATAAATGATACATCAAATAGTATTATTACAGTTAATGCGCTACCTGCTGCAACCGTAGCATCCGGATCAACCATCTGTGCAGGAACGGCAACTTCAATAGGTGCTGGGTCTGTAGGCGGTAGCACTTATTCATGGGTTAGTTCGCCATCAGGGTTTAGTTCAACTTCGTCAAATCCGTCAGTTTCGCCGGTTGTAACAACCACTTATACCATGACAGAAACCAACGCAGCAGGTTGCCCGAAATCAAACAATGTTACACTTACGGTAAATGCTCTTCCTGCAGCTTCTGTCATTGGGAACAAAAGTATTTGCACTGGTGATCCTGCCGTTTCAATTGGCGCGACATCAGTTTCAGGCAGTACGTATTCCTGGGTAAGTTCACCTGCAGGCTTTACTTCTACATCTTCAAATCCTGGAGTTTCACCTACAGTTACTACTACCTATACTCTTACGGAAACCAATTCTAACAATTGTGTAAAATCAAATCCTGTAACTATAACCGTAAATGCTTTGCCTGCTGCCTCTGTTATTGCTAATGCAACTATTTGTGCCGGTACGCCAACCTCGATTGGAGGAACTTCTGTGTCAGGAAGCACTTATGCATGGGTAAGTTCACCGGCTGGCTTTACTTCTACTTCTTCCAATCCATCAGTAGCGCCTACAACAACAACTACTTATACACTTACCGAAACTAATAGTAACGGTTGCGTAAAATCCAATGCTATTACTCTTACGGTTAATCCACTTCCAGCTGGAGCAGTTGCGTCAAATAAAAGCATTTGCTTTGGTGATCCTGCAACATCAATTGGTGCTGCAAGTGTTTCAGGAAACACATATTCATGGGTAAGCTCACCTTCAGGTTTTACTTCAGTTTCTTCAAACCCATCTGTTAGCCCTGCGGTAACTACTATTTATACAAACACAGAAACCATCACAGCCACAGGTTGTTCCAAATCAAATAATATAACTATTACTGTGAATGCACTACCTGCTGCAGTTGTAATTGCAAACAAGAGTATTTGCCTGGGCGATCCAGTGGTTTCCATCGGAGCAACATCTGTATCAGGTAGTACCTATGCATGGGTGAGTTCGCCTTCAGGATTTACGTCTACTTCTGCTAATCCTGCTCTTTCTCCAACGGCAACAACTACTTATACCCTAACAGAAACCAATTCAAATAGCTGTGTAAAATCTAATGCTGTAACCATAACCGTAAATGCACTACCGGCAGCTGGTGTTATAGCTAATGCAACTACTTGTTCAGGTACTGCAATTTCACTGGGAACAACCTCAGTTTCAGGAAGTACCTATGCATGGGTAAGTTCTCCTACAGGATTTACATCTACGTCTGCCAATCCTTCTGTATCTCCAACAACAACTACCACTTATACACTTACCGAAACCAATGCAAACAGTTGTGTAAAATCAAATGCTGTAACCATTACCGTTAATGCCTTACCTGCTGCTTCGGTATCTGCAAATACCGCCATCTGCCCGGGAGATTTTGTTTCGATCGGTGCGACATCCGTAAGCGGAAGCACTTATGCCTGGTCAAGCAGTCCATCAGGTTTCTCATCAACCTCATCAAATCCATCCGTAAGCCCATCATCAGCTACGGTTTATACCATGACTGAAACCAATTCAAACAATTGTGTCAATTCAAATTCAGTAACCGTTTTTGTTAACCCGGCACCATCGGCATTAACAGGTCCTAACTCAACCATCTGTTCCGGTAATTCATTATCCATCGGCAGCACAGCTGTACCGGGTAACAGTTACGCTTGGACGAGCAGCCCGACCGGATTTACATCAACCATTTCTAACCCTGTTATTAATCCAGGTGCAACTACTACTTATATTTTAAAGGAAACCGTATCGGGAAGTTGTGCTACAACCAAATCCGTTGTCATTACTGTTAATGCAGTGCCTGCAGCTAATGCCGGAATCAGTTCTGCAATTTGTGCAGGCAGCTCAGCAACCGTTGGGTCTACAGCAATAGCTGGTAATTTATATGCATGGACAAGCATACCATCAGGTTACACTTCTACGACTTCGACTGCAAGTGTTAGCCCGACAGTTACTACAACTTATGTTTTAATAGAAAGCAACCCTACAACCGGTTGTTCTAAAACCAATTCAGTAGTTATTACTGTTAATCCGTTGCCTGCAGCAAATGCCGGATCTGCACTTTCAATTTGTAATGGATCATCCACGACCATTGGCGCCACAGCCATAACAGGCAATACCTATGCCTGGACAAGTACGCCAGCCGGATTTACATCAACGGTTTCTAATCCTTCTGTTAATCCAACCGTTGCCACCACTTATAATTTAACAGAAAAAGTAACGGCCACAGGCTGTTCCAAAACAGGATCTGAAGCCATAACTATAAATGCATTACCTGCCGCCATTGCAGGAAGCAATGCAACCATTTGTAACGGCAACTCAGCAACTATAGGAGCTGCGGCAGTTACCGGAAGTACTTATACCTGGACAAGTGTACCGGCAGGTTTTGCATCAACTGCGGCAACTGCAACAGTTAATCCAACTGTTAATACTATTTATACAGTTACCGAAAAGAACACAAATGGATGTACTGCCTCGAATTCAGTAACTATAACGGTGAATCCTAAACCTGCAGCTAATGCCGGTTCTAATGTTTCTGTATGTGCAGGAAGCTCCACGACAATCGGTTCTGCAGCAGTTGCGGGCAGCACCTATGCCTGGACAAGCAGCCCGGCAGGTTTCACTTCTACACTGGCAAATCCGACGGTTACCCCAACCACAGGTACTGTTTATACCTTAATTGAAGCCAATTCATCCACTTGCACGAATAGCAATAATGTAACAGTAAACGTAAATGCTTTGCCTGCTGCTACAATTACATCTCCTTCCACCTCAACCTGCAGCGGGAATTCGATTAATCTTTCTGTTTCTTCAACCGGTACAGGATTAACCTACCAGTGGTTCCAGAATGGCGGGCCAATATCTGCTGCAACTTCAAAATCAACACAGTTTGCCAGCCAGTCAGGTAATTATACCGCTGTGGTGACTAATACTAACGGTTGCAGCGCAACATCAAATGCAATTTCAATAATCATCAATCCGCTTCCTGTAGCTAAAGTGAAATCACTTGGTGCAACAACTACCTGCTCAGGTGATAGCGTGATTTTGGTTGGTACGGTAGAACCGGGCCTTACCTACCAGTGGAATATGAATGGAACTGCCATTACCGGTGCAACAAATTATCAGTATGCCGCTAAAGTGTTGGGATCATACAATGTAACCCTTACTTCAGCTGCCGGTTGTGTTTCTGACACTACGGGCACAAGCATCCAGGTTAATATCAATCCGCTGCCATCTGCAACCATTTCACCTGCCGGTCCATCTACATTCTGTGACGGACAAAATCTGATTCTCAGAACGAATGCAGTAACAGGCGGAAATTCGCAATGGATGCTGAATAACAATCCAATTTCAGGTGCTACAGGCACCTCATATACAGCTACAAATGCGGGTAATTATTATGTAGTAAATACGGTTAGTTCTACCGGATGTTCTGCAGCTTCTGCCGTTTCAATTGTGAATGTGAATCCATCTCCGGTCGCCTCTATACAGCCACTTGGGGCTACCAGTATTTGCAAAGGAACTGGTGTATTGCTAAGTGCCAATAAAACCCTTGATTTATCAACCTACCAGTGGGGTGCTGATGGAACACCAGTTACGGGTGCAATATCAGATACCTTTACTGCAAGTGGCGCGCATAATTATGCAGTTACCATTACCAACTCATTCGGTTGTAGTACTACTTCGGCAAATGTAGCCATTGCGCAACTTACGCCTCCTACGGTAAGCATCAAAACCCCGGCTTCTGTTTCGGTTTGTAGTGGTGCCAATGAAGTATTGCATACTACAACTACCGGTGCCATCGCCAAAGAACAATGGATGATGAATGGCTCCAGTATTACCGGTGCAACACTGGACAGCTTTGCAGTGACACAGACAGGTAATTATAGCCTTGTGGTAACCAGCTATGAAGGATGTACAGCGAATGCAACACCGCTTACAATAACTGTAAATGCTAATCCGGTTGCGAAATTCGGAATGTCAGCCAGCCAGGTTTGTGCAGGCAATGCGGTTTCATTCTTTAATGAATCTAACCTGGATGCAACCGATGCATGGACTTTTGGTACAGATGTATCATCCAATCAAAACCCGGTTTATACTTTTAACACACCGGGAAACATAAATGTATCTCTGAAGGTAACTTCTAACGCTGGATGT
>Ga0206925_1155_pt1 | contig 13183 bp, 10 predicted proteins | sample Alteio_BWOrgHeat_62_FD_152944 | JGI IMG/M metagenome (GOLD analysis project Ga0206925, IMG submission 152944) | Enriched cells from forest soil in Barre Woods Harvard Forest LTER site, Petersham, Massachusetts, United States -... | ecosystem: Environmental > Terrestrial > Soil > Temperate forest >...
CAGCCATTTTTCAAGCTCAGCAACTGAATTGATCTGCCTGTTATTCAGCTCTTCATAAAAAGGCTTAATGTCGTCCCAGGTTTTAAGGTCAAATTCCTGTGGCAGGTAATGTCTTTTCTTTATCTGGATGGTTGGTACTTCAAGGTTGATCATTTGTCTGGGAATTCAATTTTGATTGGCCTGTTAAACTTTAATCTTTGCTTTTTTTGCTATTATTAAGATTCTGAAGGAGCGGGTTGCGGGATAGATGAAACGAGATCAAACCATTTGAATATTTTTTTCATATCTGAAATATATACTCTTTCTTTATCAAAACCTGGAGCCACAGATGCAAAGAAATCACGGATATCAACCGGGTTATCCTTTGGTGTTGGTACGGCGGTATCTGCCTTTTTTGCTTCTATATTGTCAAAAATAGTTTTTAAAGGGAGATTTTCATCCGTTTCGGTATAGATGGTAATTTCATCCAACAATGATACCTGCTGGCTGGCGCTTACCGCAAACCTGTTTTTTTTATCCTCAATGGATTCAACAATGAAATTTTTGGGTGAACGTGCTATTACTTTGTAAAGGCCCGTTTTGCCGGCTATGGATATTATCTCTTTTAAATCTATCAAAATCCTGTCATTTTAAGGCAAAGTAAATAATTTGTTTTTATTATGGTAATTTTAATTTAAACTTTTTTATCTCCTCGCCATTTTTGAAGGTGCAAAAATAAGGATTGAATCGGGACTATCGAGTTTATTTTTTTGAAATTGTACCTTTGCACCAATATTATATCATTATGGACTTATATAAACCTCAGCATAAAATCAGGATTGTAACTGCCGCTTCACTTTTTGACGGTCATGATGCCGCAATCAACGTAATGAGGCGCATTATCCAGGCCACAGGGTGTGAAGTCATCCATCTTGGGCATAACCGTTCTGTGGGTGAAATTGTGGATTGTGCCATCGAAGAAGATGTGCAGGGTATTGCAATTACCTCATACCAGGGGGGGCATAATGAGTATTTTAAGTATATGTTCGACCTGCTGAAAGAAAGAGGAGCGGGCCATATTAAAATTTTTGGTGGGGGAGGGGGCGTTATTCTTCCTTCTGAAATTGCAGATTTACATGCTTATGGCATTTCAAGGATTTATTCTCCAGATGATGGCAGGCATATGGGCCTTCAGGGCATGATCAATGATCTCGTACAGCAATGTGACTTTCTCACCGTTTGCAACCTGAAACATGTAGATTGGGCTCAAATTCCCAATAAAAATCATTTCCACATAGGTAGGGCCATTTCATTTGCGGAAAACCATGAAGACCAGGTAGAAGCCTTTCATGAGAAATTGAAAGCTGTGACCCCTGCTAAGTCCCATGCCCCTGTACTTGGAATTACAGGTACGGGTGGTGCCGGAAAGTCATCACTTGTTGATGAACTGGTACGTCGTTTTATAAATGAATTCGAAGATAAAACCCTCGCTATAATATCTGTTGACCCATCAAAGCGGAAAACAGGCGGTGCCTTACTTGGTGACAGGATCAGGATGAATTCTATCTATAATCCAAGGGTTTATATGCGCTCTATGGCTACAAGGGAGGTCAATCTTGCCTTATCGCCCCATGTAAAAGATGCTATTGATGTGTGCAGGGCTGCAAATTTTGATTTGATAATCCTCGAAAGTGCCGGTATAGGCCAGGCTGATTCATCAGTGGTTGATTTGTCGGATGTAGCATTATATGTGATGACCCCTGAATTTGGGGCTGCCTCGCAACTTGAAAAGATTGATATGATTGATTTTGCGGACCTTATTGCCATTAATAAGTTCGACAAAAAAGGCGCCATGGATGCCATTCGTGATGTAAAGAAACAATATAAACGCAGCAGGCAGCTATGGCAGACAGAAGATAAGGACATACCCGTTTACGGAACCATGGCCTCCCAGTTCAATGACCCCGGGGTAAATAACCTGTATAAGGCATTGATGGATAAAATTGCCTCAAAAACAGGGGCTGACCTTCACAGCAATTTTCATATCAGCGATGCGATGTCTGAGAAAATCTACATCGTGCCGCCAGCCCGGTCAAGATACATGGCTGAAATTGTAGAAAATGCACATCAATATAAAAAGTTTGCCATTGAGCAATCTGCTATCGCTTCTCAATTGTACCAGTTAAAAGGGACAATGGAATTGATGGAGAAAGAACAAACTGCAGCTGAGCAACTGGAAAATATGCGGGTTCTCTACGATAAAGTAGAGGAAAGGCTTAACGGGCAATGCAAAAGGCTGTTGAAGGAATGGCCGCATATGCAGCATAATTATACAGCAGAGCACCTGACCTATAAAGTAAGGCAAAAAGAAATTAAGGTGCCTTTATTCACAGAAAGCCTTTCGCACCTAAAGATTCCAAAAATATCTCTTCCGAAATACAAAGACTGGGGTGATATTTTGTTTTGGCTGCTTACTGAGAATGTGCCGGGACATTTCCCATTTGCGGCAGGAGTTTATCCTTTTAAAAGGACAGAGGAAGACCCGATCCGTATGTTTGCCGGGGAAGGTGGCCCTGAGCGAACCAATAAACGATTCCATTATGTAAGTGTGGACTCACCATTCAAAAGACTTTCAACGGCATTTGATTCTGTGACGCTTTATGGAGAAGACCCGCATCACCGCCCGGATATTTATGGAAAGATTGGCAATTCAGGCGTCAGTATTGCAACGGTTGATGATGCTAAAAAGTTATATTCGGGCTTTAACCTGTGTGATCCTATTACTTCTGTATCAATGACAATTAATGGCCCGGCACCCATGCTCCTGGGCTTTTTTATGAATGCAGCCATAGACCAGCAATGTGAACTTTATATTAAAGAACATGGTCTGGAAGCAGAAGTACAGAAAAAAATAAAAGACCTTTACAAAAGCATAGACGGCACCATGCCTCATTATGAAGGAGACCTGCCACCTTCAAACAATGGACTAGGCTTGATGCTCTTGGGCGTCAGTGGGGACGAGGTGCTGTCCCAGGATGTCTATCAAAAAATAAAAACGGACACCCTTTCTACAGTACGTGGTACTGTGCAGGCTGATATATTAAAAGAAGACCAGGCGCAGAATACCTGTATATTTTCCATTGAATTTGCATTGCGAATGATGGGGGATATCCAGCAGTATTTCATCGATAAAAAGGTCAGGAATTTTTATTCGGTATCTATCTCAGGTTATCATATTGCGGAAGCAGGGGCAAACCCGGTAACCCAGCTGGCTCTTACCCTTTCTAATGGATTTACTTTTGTAGAATACTACCTGAACAGGGGCATGAATATTGATGATTTTGCGCCCAACCTTAGTTTCTTCTTTTCAAATGGTATTGATCCGGAATATTCGGTAATTGGCCGTGTGGCAAGACGAATCTGGTCAAAAGCCATGAAAATAAAATATGGTGGCAATGAGCGCTCCCAAATGCTGAAATACCATATCCAGACTTCGGGCAGATCTCTCCATGCCCAGGAAATTGATTTTAATGATATCCGGACCACCTTGCAGGCATTATATGCCATCTATGATAATTGCAACTCATTGCATACCAATGCCTATGATGAGGCTATTACGACGCCAACCGAAGAATCGGTTCGCAGGGCAATGGCTATACAGCTGATCATTAATAAAGAACTTGGACTAACCAAAAATGAAAACCCAATCCAGGGTTCATTTATTATTGAAGAACTCACTGACCTTGTTGAGGAGGCTGTGTATGCGGAGTTTAACAGGATTTCAGACAGGGGAGGGGTGCTTGGTGCGATGGAAACCATGTACCAGCGTAACCTGATCCAGGAAGAATCTTTGTACTATGAAAGCCTGAAACACTCCGGAGAAATGCCAATTATCGGGGTAAATACTTTTTTAAGCAAGTCCGGTTCACCAACCATTCTACCCATGGAAGTTATCCGGTCAACCACTGAAGAAAAAGAATTCCAGATTAATATGGTGCAGGCTTTTCAGCACAGGAACCGGAACAGGAGTGAAGAAGCATTGAAAAAATTGAAAGATGCTGCCATTAATAATCTCAATATTTTTGATCAATTGATGGAAGCATCTAAAGTTTGTTCCCTTGGCCAGATATCTAATGCACTATACCAGGTTGGCGGACAGTATAGGAGAAATATGTAGATATAACCGATCTGATTGTAGAACTCAAAAGTAAAAAATCGCCATGAAGTTCAAAATTGTAATCATACTTTTATCTTGTGTCGTTTTGCTATCCTGCTCTCAAAAGCAAAAAGTAGATATTATTGTCCACCATGGCATTGTATATACTGTTGATAGTTCATTTAAAGTGGTAGAAGCATTTGCCATAAAGGATGGAAAATTTGTGGCGGTTGGTACTAATGAGGATATTTTAAATCATTATTCTGCCACAAAAATGATTGATGCCGGAGGTAAAGCGGTATTTCCCGGCCTGATAGATGCGCATTGTCATTTCTACGCCTATGGTAAAATGAAAACCGAGGCTGACCTGGTAGGCTGCCAGTCATTTAAAGAAATGGTGGACAGATTAGTTGTCTATTCAAAAACCAATAAAGCAAAATGGATAATGGGCAGGGGATGGGACCAGAACCGCTGGCCCGATAAAGAATTCCCCGTAAAAGATACACTTGACCTGCTTTTTCCAAATACACCCGTTTACTTGTCAAGAGTAGATGGACATGCTGCCCTGGTGAACCAAAAGGCGCTTGACCTGGCAGTTATTTCAGTTGAAACAAAAGTTGAAGGCGGTAATATTATTATTAAGAATGGAAAACTGACGGGAATCCTGGTTGATAATGCCGCAGATAAAGCCAAGACAGTAATACCTGCCCCGTCAAAGGAAGAAATGAAACAATATTTGCTTAAGGCACAAGAAGATTGTTTTAAAGTTGGGTTGACCACCGTAGATGATGCAGGACTGGATAAAAATATTATTGACCTGGTAGATGAAATGCAGAAGCAAGGTGAACTAAAAATGAGAGTGTACGCGATGGCAAGTTCAACCGAAGAAAACCTGGATTATTACCTGAAGCACGGGCCATATAAAACTGAAAGATTAAATGTTAGGTCTTTTAAGTTTTATGCCGATGGCGCGCTTGGCTCCAGGGGAGCATGCCTTTTAAAACCATATTCTGACAGGCCTAATGAGCAAGGTTTCCTTTTAAGCAAGCCAGAATACTTTACAGAAATGGCAAAAAGGATTGGAAATTCTTCTTTCCAGATGAATACCCATTGCATTGGGGATTCTGCAAACAGGTATATTTTAAATGTATATGCTTCAGTTTTGGGAAAAGATAATAACCGTCGCTGGCGGATTGAGCACGCCCAGGTCGTGAATCAGGAGGATATTGTAAAATTTGGTTTGTATCATATTCTGCCTTCTGTTCAGCCAACTCATGCCACCTCTGATATGTATTGGGCTAAAGAAAGACTGGGCGTGGAAAGGCTCAAAGGAGGATATGCTTATAAGCAACTGATGGAACAGAATAATGTGTTGCCAACAGGAAGTGATTTTCCGGTCGAATCTATTAATCCCTTATTTGGCTTTTATGCAGCCGTGGCAAGGCAGGATAGCATAGGTTTCCCTGTTGGCGGTTTTCAGCCTGAAAATGCATTAACCAGGGAGGAAGCACTGAAGGGGATGACCATTTGGGCAGCCTATGCCAATTTCGAAGAAAAAGAAAAAGGAAGTATTGAAACCGGTAAACTGGCTGATTATGTAATACTTGATAAGGATATTATGAAAATACCTTTATCTGAAATCAGGAAAGTTAAGGTTGTTTCTAGTTCAGCCTTTTAAAAAAATATTTCATGAAGGTCAATTTATTATATGTTGTAACACAGAAAAGAACCACGCTAAAAGATTGTCCTATTTGCATTTTTTGCCACTTTATTTGAGGCGAAAAAAAATTACTAATTATTCCTTTGTTTTTCCAAAATCTTTCCTACATTTGATATACGATCTTTATGTATTTTTTAACTAAATCCTAATAAGCTATGGTATTAACCTTTGAAGAGTTGAGGAAAGTAAAAGACAGCCTGCCACATGGCAGTATTGAAAAGATTGCAGGTGAATTGCAAATGGACGAGCAATCAGTTCGCAATTATTTCGGATCAGATCATTTTAGCCATGACAGCTTTGTTGGTGCACATTACGAATCCGGTGTGCATGGCGGCTATGTGAAACTCGATGACGAGAGGATCTACGACACGGCCATGAAACTTATTGAAAAACTGGAGTGAGTTTTTAAGGTTTATAGGCCAATGGCTCCCGGGCAACCCGGAACCAAAAATCCCGCTCTTGCTGGTTCTTAAAGCCAACAGAAGCGGGATTTTCTTTTTGTTATTCTTTTTTTATTTCGGAAGGATTTCTACTGGTATGAAATATATCAACAATGACAATTTTGTCATCAAGAATTTCATAAATAATTTTATAACTCCAAGCAACAATAAATCTAATTTCCAAGGCAGAATCTTCTAAAAGAAATTCTTTAGAGTGTTTAAGCGGCATGGGTTGAATTCTTTCCGCCAAGGCAATGATTCTGTTCCTAACCTTATCTGCCTGATTTTTTGAACTTCTTTTCTTAATATTGAGATAAACATCTTTTAAAGATTGACGTGCCTTTAATTCCCAGATTATTGGCAAGTTCTTCTCTACCATGTTTTCATCTCATCCTTTAAATCTTCGTGTGTAATAAACTCACCTTTAATTACCGCTTCATGTGCTGTCAAAACTCTTTCTTTTAACTCTTCAACTGTCATGGGATTACCGGGAAGCATGTAATTGTCAGATTTGCTTTCAGATTCCTTTTTAAGATATTCAATTTTTTTTAGCAGATTCCGGTCCTGAAGATTTTCAATCCAGGACAATAGGGTCTTTTTTCTAGTTAAAATACTTGTATTTGCCATTTTGCTAAATCATTATAACAAAGTTAACATCTTATTTAATTTACGAGTTCAATTTTGAACTTTTCCAAATCGCATCAGCAAACTGACCCCTGATTCCTGTCCCCTATTTTAGATACTTATCCAGCCAATCATAAAATACCGTATGCCAGAGCATGCTGTTTTGTGGTTTTAGCACCCAATGGTTTTCATCCGGGAAATAAAGCAGTTTGCTTGGTATATGCATGATTTGCGCTGCCGTAAAAGCTTCTAAGCCTTGGGTGAATGGTACACGGTAGTCTTTCTCGTTCGAAATGATCAAAATTGGTGTATTCCAGTTTTGTACAAATTCATGCGGAGAGAATTTTTTATAGTTATCAGGGTTTTTCCAGTATGGTCCATTCTGGTCATGATTGGCAAACCACATTTCTTCCGTGCTTCCATACCAGCTTACCATATTGAACATACCGTCATGGGCAATAAATACCTTGAATTTATGATCTGTGTTATGCCCGGCAAGCCAGTAAATAGAATATCCACCAAAGCTGGCGCCTACTGCCCCCAGTTTGTCTTTATTTACGAATGGTTCTTTTGCTACTGCATCAATGGCGCTGTTATAATCGCGCATACATTGCCCGCCGTAGTCACCACTGATTTCATCATTCCATGCCTGGCCAAAACCCGGCAACCCGCGCCTGTTTGGTGCTACAATAATATAACCATGCGCAGCCATCAGGGCAAAGTTCCACCGGGTAGAGAAAAACTGGCTTACGGCACTTTGAGGGCCGCCCTGGCAATAAAGCAAGGTTGGGTATTTTTTTGATGCATCAAAATCAGGTGGATAGATAACCCAGGTCAGGATTTCTTTGCCATCTGTTGATTTGATCATTCTCTTTTCTACCTTGCTGGTTTTTATGCCATCCAGGATAGATTTATTCGTAAAGGTGATTTGAACATCAGTTTTCTTAACAGGGTCAATGCTGAACAATTCAGCAGGTCGCGTCATAGTTGTTTGCGAACCGATGATAATCGTTTTCTTGCCTTCAGCCCCAACAGAGATTTCATTGTAATCCTGGTTGCCGTTTGTTATTTGCTCAATCTTTGATTTATCTACATGATATGCATATAACTGGCTGGTAGCATTTGTTTCACTCGTAAAATAAAGCACTTTACTATCTGTTGACCAGATTGTTGATCCTGTTACCTGGTCAAAATTTGCAGAAAGGTCAGTTGTTTTTTTAGTGTTAAGGTCGAGCAACATTAACCTGTTTTTATCAGCCTCATAGCCATCATGTTCCATACTTACATAGGCCATATATTTGCCATCAGGAGATATGCTTGGGTTCTGGTCATAGCCCATATTTCCAATCGTAAGGTTTTCTTCTTTTCCGTTACCAATATGATACAGATATATATCAGAATTGGTGCTTACCATATAATCAGTCCCTCTCATTTTCTTACAGGTATATGCAATGCCGGTTCCGTCAGCGGTCCATGCTATTTGCTCGCCACCACCATGCGGTTTTAAGGGTGAATCATAAGGTTTGTCTTTTAGAATATCCACTTCGTCGTTTCCAGCTGTGCCATTATTATAGCTTGCAAAAAATACATGGCTATAGGTACCATCATTCCAGGTATCCCAGTGGCGGATATTGAGTTCGTCAAATGTTTGGCCTTTTACTTTATCCAGTTTCAGGTTCGGATATTTCTGCTGGATCGTTTGATCTACCTGCACGGAACGTGAGTACAGAATATGTTTCATGTCAGGAGCATATTCAAATAAGTCAATGCCGTCTTTAATATTGGTAACCTGTTTTTTGTCTGTACCATCCGGGTTCATTTCCCATAGTTCCATATCACCTCCTTTAGCACTCAGGTAGCCTATCTTTTTTCCATCCGGCCGCCAGGTAACAGAATTGGCATTGTCTTCTTTTTCTGTAATGCTTACCGGGTTGCCACCTTTTACATCCATTTTATAGATGATATTGGTGCTTTTATTGGCGCTCATATCTGTGGTTCGCACCCCATAAATCACCGTTTTTCCATCAGGGGAAATATGAGGATCACTAAGGCGGCCAAATTTCCAAAGGATATCGGCACTCAGGTTTTGCTGCGCAAATAAGAACTGGCCCGCAAGCAGGAACAAAGAAAAAAAGAAGAGTTTTTTCATGATATGTTTTGATGAATTATCCACCAAAACTACTCAAAAGAACTCAAATGCTCATAAAACAAAGGGAGTTTAAGTTATTTTAACATGAGGTGGATCACCGTTTTTTTAACCTGATTATCCATTTAAATGCAAAAAATCCCTATTCTTGAATCATGATAGAAAAATCCCTGTTTCGAAAAAAGTCCATTTCAAGGATTTTAGAGGATGCCAGCAAAGGCCATCTTGACGGAGAATTAATTGGTTTGAAGAAAACGCTAAAAGTCAGGGACCTTACGGCATTTGGTGTGGCAGCTGTAGTGGGTGCAGGCATATTCAGTACAATTGGTGCAGCTGCAGCAGATGGCGGACCCGGAGTTGCTTTGCTTTTTATATTTACAGGCCTGGCTTGTGGTTTTTCTGCACTCTGCTATGCGGAATTTGCATCAATAGCTCCTGTTTCAGGTAGTGCCTATACTTATGCTTATGTGTCTTTCGGTGAGTTGATTGCCTGGATCATCGGGTGGGATTTGTTATTGGAATATGGTATTGGAAATGTGGTGGTTGCCATTTCATGGTCTGATTATTTTACCGGCTTTTTTAACGAAATAGCGGGGCACTATGGCAGGCACATGCCTGAATACCTGACAACAGACTATCGTTCTGCCTACGATGGTTTTAAGGCAACAACAGATTCATTGCAGCATGGGGCAATATTATCAAAATTAAGTCCCGGTTTGCAGAATTCTTATCATGCCTGGCATGAGGCGCCAAGAGTTGGCATCATTCCTTTAATTATGAATCTGCCTGCCATCTTGATCACGATTTTCGTTACCTGGCTGGTTTACATTGGTATCAGGGATTCAAAAAATGTGAATAACATAATGGTCGTTATCAAGTTAACAGTGGTTCTATTGGTTATTGCAGTCGGTGCATTTTATGTGAATACGGATAACTGGGTACCATTTGTCCCACACGGTTTATCAGGAATCATGAAAGGTGCTTCAGCGGTTTTCTTTGCCTATATCGGTTTTGATGCTATAAGTACAACAGCCGAAGAATGTGAAGATCCGAAACGAGACCTGCCCAAAGGCATTATGTATTCTCTTATTATATGTACCATACTTTATGTTGCGGTAGCTTTTGTCCTGACGGGCATGACCCACTACAGCAACCTGCGGGTTGGCGATCCGCTTTCGTATGTCTTTGCTTTAAAAGGGATAGGATGGATGCATGCTATCGTAAGTGTAAGCGCTATTGTGGCAATGGCAAGCGTACTGCTTGTCTTTCAATTAGGTCAACCTCGAATATTTATGGCCATGAGTCGTGATGGCTTATTGCCAAAGGTGTTTTCTAAGATTCACCCTGTTTATAAAACACCATCGTTTTCTACAATACTTACCGGTTTTATAGTTGTCGTGCCCACGTTCTTTTTAAAGATGGACGAATTAACAGACCTGACCAGTATCGGGACGTTATTTGCCTTTGTACTGGTTTGCGGTGGAATATTAATGATGAAGGATCATCCTGATCTTCAAACAAAAAGATTTAAAGTACCCTATGTTAATAGTCAGTTTATTGTACCCGGGTTATTTATTCTGACTGCCTGGATCATGTTGCAGTTTTTTCCGGAAGTACTGAAAGACTATTTTAATTTTGGAAATTCACCGGAAGGCATTGGCCCTAAATTGCCGATGCTGATTTTTATCATCAGTTCAATTGCCATAGTGATTGCATCCTTCATCAAAAAACTATCCTTAATCCCCGTTTTGGGATTATTGAGTTGTCTTTATATTATGACCGGTCTGGGATATATTAACTGGCTAAGGTTTGTAATATGGTTAGTTGTCGGGCTTGTTATCTACTTTATTTATGGGATCAAAAAGAGTAAGCTTAATAGTGAACAGTCATCATCCATCAGTCAACAGTAAGAAGAGAATTGCGAATTATTCACTAATTTTATTCTGGCTAGCAATATGCCTTTTCCGTTCTTTCAGATAAGTTCTGATAACCGGGATAATGGTGATCACAATCAGGAAGATTACAATATAATCCAGGTTGTTCTTAATAGGACCAGGGAACTTAGCACCAAGGAAATATCCAAGCAAAATAAATGAAGTGGTCCATGCCGCGCCACCGATTATATTATAAAGGGTGAATTTCCCAAAATCCAGTTTTATGGCGCCAGCAAGTACAGGTACAAAGGTCCTGATAATTGGTAAAAACCTGCCAGCGATCACGGCCATTCTGCCATATTTCTCATAGAAGTTCTGGGTCATATCCAGGTATTTCTTTTTGAAAAGAAAAGAGTCTTCCCTCTTGAATAATCTTGGGCCAAGGGCTTTTCCCACCTGGTATCCAGTCGTATTGCCAGCCACTGCAGCAATAAAAACACCTATCAGGAATAAAATTATATTATAATGAATGTCATGGGTTCCAATTAATAAACCTGCTGTAAACAATAATGAATCGCCGGGAAAAAAGAAACCAATGAGTAAGCCTGTTTCAGCAAAAATAACAGCCATTACTACATATGGGGCCCAAGCGCCGCCAAATTCGATAATATGCTCCGGTTTTAGCCATTGAAGGATTGCGTGTATATCCATAAATAATTATAATGTTTTTGTTCGGTCAGTTCAGTTCTTCAACATAGTCCAGGTCATGCGAAAAAGATTCTTTTATGCTTAAAACAGCAATAAGAGAAAGCAGTATACATGCAGAACCTACAATTAAAGCGCTGTAAAGAACGCCTGAATTTAAAGAACCTGTCTGGTTTTCAAAAAACTTTCGCAAAGCTACATAAGATAATGTAATAAGAACGGTTGCCCCACGTACAAAATTGGGTACCGTTGTAGTAACCGTTGCCCTGAGGTTGGTGCCAAACTGTTCGGATGCTATGGTTACAAAAATGGCCCAATAGCCTGTAAATGCACCTAAAATAAAACATAAAAAGTAAAAATATGAAACAGTTACTTCCCTGATAAACAGGTACCAGACAAAAGAAATCATACTCGTACATAAAAAAATAACAACTGCTTTTCTGCGGCTTTTAAGTATCTGGCTAAGCATGCCACAAATAAGGTCACCTGCAGCCAGCCCAAAATAACTGTACATGATACATTTACCAGTTACCACTGTACCGCTGACATGTACAAGAGCGGCAAATTCCTTAGCTGAAAAAATAAGAACCCCAATCGTAAACCAAACCGGTAAACCGATGAGTATACAACTGAGATATTTTAAAAAGCGCCGACGCGAAGTAAACAATTGAAAGAATGCCCCTTTTTTAATGTTACTATGTTTTATGCCGGCATAAATCTGAGACTCCGAAGTACCTATTCTGAGTAAGAGAAGCATAAAACCAAGTCCGCCGCCTACAAAATAGGCATTTCGCCAACCTATTTCACCAACTTTACTTGCCAGCACAGCCCCGAGGGCGCCAAATACGACAACAATCATGGTACCATAACCCCTTTTCTCGTGTGGCATCGATTCAGCAACCAGGGTAACTCCAGCTCCTAATTCACCTGCCAGGCCAATGCCGGCAATTAATCTTAAAACAGAATAAGTGGTGAGATCATGGACAAATCCATTGGCAATATTGGCCGCAGAATATAATATTATGGTGCCAAATAATACTGAAAGCCGACCTTTCATATCTCCCAGTACCCCCCAGATAATGCCACCTATCAGGAAACCGATCATTTGATAATTGAGTAATGATATGCCTGCATTCTTTAATTCCTGACCTTTTAATCCAATATCAGCAAGGCTTTCATCTCTTACCACGCCAAAAAGCACAAGGTCATATAAGTCAACAAAATAACCCAATGCGGCAACGATTACGATCAGGCTGAATACCCCTTTAAATTTGTTCAAAATACGAACAGTGTTTTAATTGATTTTTTGCAAATATAGGGAAGAGTAGTCAGTCATAAGTAATCACTCCTAAGCGAAAGAAATGTTAGGAGCATTGGTTGCCTCGGAAGAGGAAAATTGTAAACTTTATAAATGTTGCCAGCTTTGGTGATGAAGCAAATCAGTTTAGTTGTCCTGTTTGGGTAAGGATACTTTTTCAGGGAAAAAAATAGAAATGAGAATAGATATGCCCAGAATACTGCCTATTACAAGCAGGTCCA
>Ga0206925_1031_pt2 | contig 13153 bp, 5 predicted proteins | sample Alteio_BWOrgHeat_62_FD_152944 | JGI IMG/M metagenome (GOLD analysis project Ga0206925, IMG submission 152944) | Enriched cells from forest soil in Barre Woods Harvard Forest LTER site, Petersham, Massachusetts, United States -... | ecosystem: Environmental > Terrestrial > Soil > Temperate forest > O...
CTGGCGGCGCTGGCCTTGGCGATTGGTGTGCTGGCGGCGTATCAAAATATTTTTGCTGAGCCGTTTGTGTTTGATGACGCTCCGGCCATCCTGGAAAACCCCACCATCAGGCAATTATGGCCGCCGTGGACGGCGTTGATTCCGCCACCCGGAACCGGCTCGAGTGTCGGTGGGCGGCCACTGATTAATTATTCCTTCGCCCTCAACTACGCCATGTCGGGTTACGCGGTCTGGAGCTACCACGTGTTTAATCTGATTATTCATGTGCTGGTCGTGTGGCTGTTGTTTGGCATCGTGCGCCGGACGCTGCTCCGGCCCGGGGTGGCCGCAAGCTTGCAGGGTGAGGCGCTGCCGTTGGCATTTTGGATTGCCCTGCTCTGGGCAGTGCACCCCTTGCTCACCGAAACCGTAACGTGTGTGGTTCAACGTACCGAATCGCTGGGAGCTTTGTTTTATCTGCTGATATTTTACTGCTTTATTCGCTCGCTGGATTCTTCGCGGGCAACCGCTTGGCGGGCCGGAGCGGTGGTCGCCTGCCTGTTGGGCGTGGCGAGCAAAGAAACGGTGGTGACCGCACCGGTGCTGGCGTTGTTATATGACCGAACCTTTGCGGCAGGCACTTTTGCCAGAGCCTGGCAGGTCCGTCGCAAATTTTATGCCGCGCTATGCAGCAGTTGGCTGGTGCTGGCCGGACTGATGCTGGGCGCCCAGCAGCGTGGCGGAACTGTGGGGTTTGGTCTGGGCATGGTGTGGTGGCAATACGCACTGAAACAATGCGAAGCCGTTACGCATTATCTGGTTTTGTCGGTCTGGCCCCACCCCCTGGCCATTGATTACGGCAACACGGTTATCACCAATATCACTAGGGTGTGGCCGCAGGCGTTGGTGCTGGGCGCTTTGCTGGCGGCCACCGGATGGGCCTTGGTTCGACGGCCTATGCTAGGATTTTCCGGCGCGTGGGCGTTTCTCATCCTTGCTCCGAGCTCCAGTATTGTGCCTCTGACCACGCAAACGGAAGCCGAACACCGGATGTATTTGCCGTTAGTGGCGCTCGTCGCGCTGCTGGTCGTGACCTTATATTTTTGGGCCGGTCGCCGGGCCTATGTCCTGCTGGGCATTTTGTCACTGGTTGCAGGCTGCCTCACCCTCCAGCGCAATGAGGACTATCAAACAAACACCGGGCTCTGGCGGAGCGACGTGGCCGCCGTTCCAGCCAATGGCCGCGCGCATAAAAATTTTGGCACCACGTTAGTCCGGTTGGGCTTGGACCAAGCCGGCATCCAGGAATATACTTTGTCCCTGCAACTGGATCCGGCCAATGCTGACACGGAAAACACCCTTGGACTGACGTTCTCCGCCGCCGGCCAGTTCGATGATGCATTACGCCATTACCAGCATGCCCTGGTTTTGAAGCCCGATTATGTTGCCGCGCACGCTGGCTTGGGTAATCTTTTGAAACAAATTGGCCGACGACCGGAGGCGATTGCCGAATACCGGGAAGCCTTGCGCGAAAAGCCTGATTCGGTCGAAGTGCAAATAAATCTGGGCGATGCCTATAATTCGGCGGGCCAACCGGAAACGGCCCGACCCATTTACCAGTCAGCGGTTTCCCGGGCCCCGGCCAGTGCGGCAGCGCATCTGGGCCTGGGCAACACCTGTGTCTTGTTGAACCGCTGGGAAGATGCGGCCAAAGAATACCAAACCGCGTTGGTGCTTGATCCCAAATACTATGTGGCTCGCAATGGTCTCGGGATGGCTTTTGCCCATGCGGGAAATTCTGCCGCAGCCCGCCGTGAATTTCTGGAAGTTTTGCGCGAACAGCCCGATTTTGCGCCAGCCCGCACGGAGCTGGCCAACCTGCCGCCCGCCGATCCTGATCCGACTCCTCCGCCAAAATAAAATACCGGTCAAAGGTTGATTGCCCCGCCATTTGATTCTGACTAATACATTGGTCGCATGCCGGCTACCGCCCAACCCGAGACCTGCCCGCAAACGGGGCCGATCACCGCACCAGCCAGCCGAAGAATTGTTTTTCTGGCGGCGCTGGCCTTGGCGATTGGTGTGCTGGCGGCGTATCAAAATATTTTTGCTGAGCCGTTTGTGTTTGATGACGCTCCGGCCATCCTGGAAAACCCCACCATCAGGCAATTATGGCCGCCGTGGACGGCGTTGATTCCGCCACCCGGAACCGGCTCGAGTGTCGGTGGGCGGCCACTGATTAATTATTCCTTCGCCCTCAACTACGCCATGTCGGGTTACGCGGTCTGGAGCTACCACGTGTTTAATCTGATTATTCATGTGCTGGTCGTGTGGCTGTTGTTTGGCATCGTGCGCCGGACGCTGCTCCGGCCCGGGGTGGCCGCAAGCTTGCAGGGTGAGGCGCTGCCGTTGGCATTTTGGATTGCCCTGCTCTGGGCAGTGCACCCCTTGCTCACCGAAACCGTAACGTGTGTGGTTCAACGTACCGAATCGCTGGGAGCTTTGTTTTATCTGCTGATATTTTACTGCTTTATTCGCTCGCTGGATTCTTCGCGGGCAACCGCTTGGCGGGCCGGAGCGGTGGTCGCCTGCCTGTTGGGCGTGGCGAGCAAAGAAACGGTGGTGACCGCACCGGTGCTGGCGTTGTTATATGACCGAACCTTTGCGGCAGGCACTTTTGCCAGAGCCTGGCAGGTCCGTCGCAAATTTTATGCCGCGCTATGCAGCAGTTGGCTGGTGCTGGCCGGACTGATGCTGGGCGCCCAGCAGCGTGGCGGAACTGTGGGGTTTGGTCTGGGCATGGTGTGGTGGCAATACGCACTGAAACAATGCGAAGCCGTTACGCATTATCTGGTTTTGTCGGTCTGGCCCCACCCCCTGGCCATTGATTACGGCAACACGGTTATCACCAATATCACTAGGGTGTGGCCGCAGGCGTTGGTGCTGGGCGCTTTGCTGGCGGCCACCGGATGGGCCTTGGTTCGACGGCCTATGCTAGGATTTTCCGGCGCGTGGGCGTTTCTCATCCTTGCTCCGAGCTCCAGTATTGTGCCTCTGACCACGCAAACGGAAGCCGAACACCGGATGTATTTGCCGTTAGTGGCGCTCGTCGCGCTGCTGGTCGTGACCTTATATTTTTGGGCCGGTCGCCGGGCCTATGTCCTGCTGGGCATTTTGTCACTGGTTGCGGGCTGCCTCACTTTCCAGCGCAATGAGGAGTACGGCACAACGGTGCGCCTCTGGCAGGAAAATATTGCGAATCAGCCCGAAGTGGCACGCGCGCACGAAAGCTACGGGATCGCGCTGACCGCGGCCAGGCGGCTGCCCGAGGCGGAGGAGGAATTGCGGCAGGGGCTCCGACTCCAACCGAGTTTCCCCGATTGCGAAAACGACTTGGCCAATGTTCTCGTTTTGCAGGGTAAAAATGCGGAGTCCATCCCCCATTATGCGCGATTTGTGGCCGGGCCGCCCAATGCTGCCCACGCCACTGCTTATTTCAGCATGGGGAACGCGTTGCGCGCGATCGACCAGCCACAGCGCGCCCTCGAGGCCTACCGGCATGCGGTTGCGCTGCGGCCCAACTTCGCCGAAGCCTACAACAATCAAGGCGCCATTTTGGAAATGAGCGGGCAAGTTGCCCCTGCCATCCAGCTCTTTCAGGCGGCGGTGCGCGCCGACCCAAATTATGCCGTGAGTGAACTGAATCTGGCCAATGCCTATTTCGAAAACCACCAACCGGATGCCGCCCTCCCCCATTACGCAAAAGCAATCGCGAAAGATCCGTTGAATGCCGCCGCACATTTGGATTTCGCCAATGCCCTGGCCAATTTAAATCGGTGGGATGACGCCGAAAAACAATATACTCTAGCCGAATCCATCCAGCCCAACCAGACGGATATCCACTACAACCACGGCCTCAGTTTGATGAAATTGGGCCGGATCTATGCGGCGATGACTGAATTTGAAAAAGTCTTGCGGCTGAAACCTGACCACGCCCAAGCGCGGGCGGCGCTGGAACAAATCCACGTGATACCCACTGATGCATCCGGCACGCAACCGCCAACCCCCTAACCGCCTTTGGCCGGATAATGAACGAGGGGTTGCCTCAGACTCAAATGCGCATTAGGAAAAACTTCTTCCATGGCGGCAGGAAAAACAAAACCCAAGGGTACTGCGCGGATTGCGCTCAACGCAGCCGTTCCGACATCCACCGGTAAAATTTGGCGGGCGGCCCTGATCATCGTGCTAGCCGGGCTGGCGGCCTACAGCAACAGTTTCCACGGACCGTTTATTTTGGACGATGCGGGCTCCATCACGGGAAATCCGACGATCCGGCACGGTTGGTTGGCGGCGCTCCAGCCAACGGAGACTGGCGAACCCGTGACGGGCCGACCGCTGGTCAATTTGTCACTGGCGCTGAATTACGAGCTGGGCGGGTCGGCGGTGGAAGGCTATCACGCCGTCAATCTGGTGATTCATTTGCTCGCGGGGCTGACATTATTTGGTTTGGTGAGACGGACGCTGGAACTACCGAGTATGCGCGACGCCTTTGACCATTATAAGGTACCGGTGGCGCTGAGTGTAGGGCTGTTATGGACCGTGCATCCGCTGCAAACGGAATCTGTGACTTATATGGCCCAACGGGCGGAGTCGTTGATGGGCCTATTTTATTTACTGACGCTTTATTGTTTTGTACGCGGAGAGCAATCGGCGCGGACGGTCTGGTGGCAGGCACTGGGGGTGTTGGCCTGCCTATTCGGAGGCTTGTCAAAAGAAGTGGCCGTGACCATACCCGTCCTGGTTCTGCTCTACGACCGGACTTTTTTGGCCGGCACTTTTATTGAAGCCTGGCGGCGACGGCCGGGATGGTATCTCGCGCTGGCCTGTACGTGGATACCGCTGGGGCTGGAAGTCTGGCACGTCGGCACGCGCGGCCATACGGCGGGCTTTGGCGTCGGAGTGAGTTGCTGGCAATATGCGTACGTGCAGATTCGGGCGATTATCATCTATCTAGGATTGTCCATCTGGCCGCACCCTTTGGCGCTGGATTACGGGACTGATTTCGTGCATCAGACCAACGCGGTTTGGCCTTATGTGCCGGGGTTGGCGCTACTGCTGGGCGGCACGCTCTACGCATTATGGCGGAGGCCCAAATGGGGATTTATGGGCGCTTGGTTTTTTGTGATTTTGGCACCAAGTTCGAGCGTGGTACCGGTGGTCACTGAACAGATGGCCGAGCACCGGATGTATCTGCCCTTGGCTGCGGTGCTTGCGCTGGCCGTGGGCGCAATGTTTTCGTGGGGGGGGCGCCGGGCTTATGGCCTAGTGGCGGTGCTCACGATCGCATGGGGCGGGCTGACCTTTGAGCGGAATCACCAGTATCAATGGCCGACGGAGTTTTTGCGGCGCGATGTGGCCGCGGAGCCGACAAATTCGCGGGCTCACTACAATCTGGCGACCACCCTGATTCATGCGGACCGGGCGCTCGAAAGCATTCAAGAATTTAGGATGGCCGTGGCGTTTGATCCCACGAATTCGATTCGGGAAAACGCTCTTGGCCTGGCGCTGGCGATGACTGGTCAGCCCGAAGAAGCACTGCCGCATTACCGTCGGGCGGTGGACTTGCAGCCAGACTTCGCGGGGGCCCATGTCAACCTCGGCAATTTGTTGAAGCAGACCGGCCACGTGCCGGAGGCCATTGCGGAATACCTCCAAGCTTTGCGCAAGGTGCCAGATTCGGCGGAAGTACGGACCAGTCTCGGCACCGCTTATCATGCAGCGGGGCAGCCGGAACAGGCCCTGGCCTATTATCAATCAGCCGTGGCTCGAAACCCCGATTTAGAACAAGCCCACGCTGGGTTGGGCAATATGTGGGTCGAGTTCGGCCGCCGGGAAGACGCCGTGAAGGAGTATGACATCGCCCTCCAGTTGAACCCGGGCGACTATTTTGCCCGATACAGCTTGGGCGAAGTCATGATCACTTTGAATAAAGTGGATGAAGCCCGCTATGCCTTCAGCGAGGTGCTGCGGGAACATCCTGACTTCGCGCCCGCGCGCAACGCCCTGGACGCCCTGCCGCCAGCGGATGCAGAGCCCGGTTCCGCCCCTGTTACAAAATAAACCGCCCGGCGCACGAAATTGTCTTTACGGGGTTGCCGAGCCCGCGGGCTAGCGGTTAAATTGAGCCTGAGAATCAGGGCTTTGGCTCTAGCAGCGGGAGTTGGCCAAGTCAGTTCATCCAAAATTTATCGTCGGAGTTTGCAATTCCGCACTCTGAGTAATTTACCTCTGTGAGATTCGACCTGCCGAAATTTATCCCCGGGCAAAAGATTATTGCGGTGGTGGAACCATTGTCGCTTGTCGGGCTGTTTATTTATTTGCTCGCGCATAGCTGGTTGCGCTGGATAGACCCGCTGACCGATTTTCCCAAAGACTTGTACATCGCCTGGCGGTTGGCGGAAGGAGATTTGTTGTATAAGCAATTGGCGAATTGGTATGGGCCATTGGCGCAACTGGCGCAGGGCGCGGCCTTCCGTTTATTCGGAGCGGGCATTGATACGATGATTTGGACGAACATCGCGCTGACGGCAGTGGCGGTGGTTTTAGTGCGCGACATTTTCCAAATGTTGGGCAACCGGTGGTCGGGCTGGCTGGCGGCAGTGGTATTCTTGGTCGTGTTTGCCTTTGGACATTACCTCCATGCGGCGGAGTTTAATTTTCTCGCGCCTTACGCGGCTACCGCCACCTACTCATTCGTCGGCCTGCTGGTGACCTTGTGGGGTTTGGTCCATCACCTGAAATCCGAACGTCCGTGGTGGCTGGGCGGGGCGGGTTGGGGGTTGGCCATGGCCTACCTGGACAAGCCGGAAGCCACGCTGGCGGTATTGGGGGCGTTGGTGATTTATTTTTCAGCCCGCATTATTCACGCCGCGCGGGCACAGCGGCCTGCAGTGAATTGGCGCGGGGCCAGTGGCTGGGCGTGGATGGCACTGGCTTGGTTGGCTGGAGGATTTTTCAGCCTCTGGCTGCCGATATTTTGTTATTTTTGGATCAAGGGAGGTTTTCGCTACGCCGTTTTGGCGGCTAACTATGTGCCCTACACGATGCTGTCCAACCGGTTTCTGCACACAGCGATGACTGCACCGATACTACAAGGCTTTTGGGGGATTGATCAGCCGTGGGTGCGTTTCGGCCAACAAACCTGGTCCGGGCTCACCCTGGTTCTGATTTGCACGGTCATGGTAGTGGCTTCGAGAATCTGGATCCGGGCGCCCAAGCATAGCCTGGGCTGGTGGACGTGCCCAGTCGTGGCGGCCATAGCTGTTGGACTGGGCGCGTGGCTGGCTGAATATGAGGCGGGACAGTGGCTGGAAATTGGCCGGGCGTTTGTGTTTCCGGTGATTCTCGCGGCGGCGATTGCCGTCGGATGGAGCTTGTGGGCGGCGTGGACAAACCAAGCCAACTGGGCCAGGCTGTTGGGACTGGCGGTGGTGGGGCTGGCGGGCGGGCTGATGTTGGTGCGCATGATATTAAATGGACGGGTTTATCATTTCGGATTTTTCATGATGCCTCTCGCCATGTTATGGTTTATCCATTTGATGGTGTTCGAGGCGGCCCGACCTAACCCGGGAGCCCGGCGGGCTAATCGTTTGCTGCCGGTGGTATTTTCCGCACTCACGGTGGTGGGCGCGCTCGCTTTAGCCCGAATCAGCTTTAACAATTACGCCATTAAAAACGATGCCGTGGGCGCCGGCCGCGATCGTTTTTTTACTTTTGCCCCAAGCGCATCCATGAATGGCGTGATTTTGTATTTACTGGAAGAAGCGTACAAGGAAACGACGCCTCAAGCCCGGACGCTGGCCGTGTTTCCGGAAGGCATTGCAGTAAATTACTTTTTGCGGGTGCCCACGTCCCTGACGGAACTCGAATTTCACCCGGTGGCGCTGGCTTACGCAGGGCCGGAACATGTACTAAATGAATTGCAAGCGCACCCGCCGGAATGCATTATCTTATTTAACAGCAATATTGAGCAGTATGGCGCACTGTATTTTGGGGCGGATGAGGCCAGTGGCAGCCATCTGGTATGGTGGATGGGTGATCATTACAGTCTGGCTGCACACGCCGGCCATACCCCGAAAACCGTCACGCGCCACGAAATTGATGTGCTTTCGCTGGGGGCACCGCGTTCAAACGAGGCAACTCTGTTGCACGACGCTGGCGAGCCCTTGCCGCCAGACATATCCAGCACTGCGGCCTCCGCACTATCCAAATAGTACGTGCTGGAATGGCGATTTGCTCACGGATTTATTTTCGTTAGAACAGTGAAACATGTCCGCCCGCGCACAAACCCGGAAACACGCCCAGGCCGGGCTTGCAACCGCCCGCATTGCGACCAACCGCAAAATTATCTTTCTCGCCGCACTGGTCATCGGGCTGGCTGGGCTGGCAGCCTACAGCAACAGTTTCCACGGGCCGTTTATTTTGGATGATACGACCTCCATTATAGAAAATTCGTCAATTCAGCATGGCTGGCTGAGTGCGCTCCGGCCGCCGAATAATGGAGAAACTGTCACAGGCCGGCCGCTGGTAAACTTGTCGCTGGCACTAAACTATGCGGCGGGTGGGTTGTCAGTGACCGGTTACCATGCGGCCAATCTGGCGATTCATTTGCTGGCAGGGCTGGCTTTATTGGGTTTGGTGCGGCGGGCCCTGGAATTGCCTTCGGTACGCCAACATTTTTCGGCGCCAGCCCTGCCCATCGCCTTTACCGCTGCTTTGTGGTGGGTGGTTCATCCGCTACAAACGGAATCGGTGGACTACGTCGCGCAGCGGGCGGAATCGCTGATGGGTTTGTTCTATTTGCTGACGCTTTATTGTTTTGTGCGGGGCGCTCAGGCGTCACCACGGCTTTGGCTCAGTTTGTCAGTGGCCGCGTGCCTGCTCGGCGGGTTTTGCAAGGAGGTCATCGTGACTGCGCCCGTGATGGTGCTTTTATTTGACCGAACATTGGTGGCCGGCAGTTTTGCGCAGGCCTGGCAAGCGCGGGGGAAATTTTATGCGGCGTTGGCGGCGACGTGGCTCCCGCTGGGCTGGTTGGTGTGGAACGCCGGAAGCCGGGGTGGCTCCGCCGGGTATGGCGCAGACGCCAATGCGTTGGATTACGCCATGGCACAAATTCCCGCGGTTTTTCTTTATCTGCGGTCAAGTTTCTGGCCCAACGCCCTGGTATTTGATTACGGCCCAGTCGTCGGCCGCCAAACGACCGCCATCTTACCGCTGGCGGTGCTGGTGGCGGGGTTAGCCGGTACAATATGGGCGCTATGGCGGCGGCCATGGCTGGGTTTTATGGGTGCCTGGGTTTTTATCATTCTGGCGCCGAGCTCAAGCGTGGTGCCAATTGCCACGGAAACGGCAGCCGAGCACCGGATGTACCTGCCACTCGCGGCGCTGACGACGTTGACTGCCATTTTGGTGTGGAAGAATATGGAGCGCTGGGCGCTGTGGTTGACAGTTTTGGTAACGCTGGCGCTGGGCTTGACGACTTGGGCGCGCAACAATGACTACCATGATCCGGTCAAACTCTGGCGTAGTTCGCTCGCCCAGCAACCCAACGTCGAGCGGGCGCATGAAAATCTGGCCATCGCGCTGGGCGCCGAGGGCCGGGATCGCGAAGCCATTCTGGAGCTCCGCCTCGCGCTACGACTCGCGCCGAATGATCCCGTAGGAGAAAACAATCTGGGTCAGGCTCTGGCTCGTACTGGCGCGCTGGAGGAGGCCGTCCAGCTTTTCGCACAAGCGGTCCAAGGTTTGCGCCGACCCCACGAACAAGCCCAGGCCTATTTTAACCTTGGCAACGCGTTGGGCCAATTAGGTCGGTTTCCCGACGCCTTGGCCGCCTATACCCATGCCACCGAATTGCAGCCCGATTTCGCCCCGGCCCACAATTTGCGCGGCTATGTGCTGCACCAGCTCGGCCGTGATACTGAGGCCGTCGCTGCTTATGAAGCAGCACTGCGATTGCAGCCGGTGTTTCCGCAGTGCGAAACCAATTTAGGTGACGCCTATGCCAAACTGGGCCGGTGGCCGGAAGCCACGGCGGCCTATCAAAACGCGTTGCGTGAAAAGCCGGATTTCGCCCCGGCACGGAGTGGGCTGGAAGCCGCCCGGCAGCAATCAGCGGCGGGCCGTTGAGTGGTTGCGCAATGGCGCAATTCTTAATAGTAAAGTGGGCTACCCGTGTCTGGTTCCGCATCCACTCTCCTCCCACCCGCGCCGCCAACTCCCGCCGCGCGCCCCTGCTGGCAGGTTTGTTTGGCGGGCCTGTTTGTGCTACTGGCCGGATTGGCCGCTTACAGCGACAGCTTTCACGGACAATTTTTTCTCGATGATTTGCCGGCCATCAAAGAAAATCTGACCATTCAAAAAGATTGGGCCGACGCCCTTCACCCGCCCGGTGACGGGCAGACGGTGACGAACCGCCCACTCGTCAATCTGTCATTGGCGGCGAATTACAAATATGCCCAGAAGTCCACTGGTGATGGATTCGCGCCGCCTAGCTACCATGCATTCAATGTGGCCGTGCATGTGCTCGCCAGCCTGGCCCTTTTTGGATTGGTGCGCAGAACTTTGGCACTGCCCAAAATGCGGGGGCGATTTGCCGAGGCAGCGCTGCCGCTGGCTTTTATGGCGGCCTTGCTCTGGGCCGTGCATCCTCTGCAAACCGGGTCAGTGACCTATATCGTTCAGCGGGCGGAATCGATGATGGGCTTGTTTTTCCTCGTGATGATGTATTGCTATGTGCGTGGAATAACGGCGTGGCCCTGGGTGTGGTGGCCACTGGCCATTGTCGCCGCTCTGGCCAGCGGACTTTGCAAAGAAGTCGCCGTGACCGCGCCCGTGGTGGTGGTGGTGTTCGACTGGATTTTTCTGGAAGAAGAACCATGGAACTGGCTTAAGCGGCGCTGGCTGCTCTATGTAGGATTGTTGGCCGTGGCCATGTTCGTGGTGTGGCGCTCGGTCCAAGCAGGCACCCGCGGGCATTCCGCCGGTTTTGGCACCGACGTCAGCTGGTACGACTATGCGCTTTCTCAATTTCCCGCGATCGTGGACTACCTCAAGCTGGCGGGGTGGCCGCACCCCTTGGCCCTCGACCACGGCAAAGGATTGGTGGAGCGTGTGCCTGAAGTAATCTGGCCCATGGTCGGAATAATGGTACTGGTGGCCGTCACTCTTTATGCGCTGGGTCGGCGCTGGCTGACGGGATTTTGCGGGGGATGGTTTTTTATAATACTGGCACCGAGCTCCAGCGTGCTGCCCATTGTCACTGAAACAGCCGCCGAACACCGGATGTACCTGCCGCTAGCCGCGCTGACCACGCTGGTGGCGGCCGGGCTGTGGAAATTGCTGGGACGGCGCGCCGTACCGGTGGCCGTATTGATGGCCGGAGCACTGGGCCTGCTCACTTTTGCGCGCAACCGGGATTATGACCGCTACACGGGCATGTGGGCGGACGCAACGGCGAAACATCCGGAAATTGCGCGCACGCACGAAAATCTCGGTATCATGCTGTTTGACGCGCACCGACTGCCAGAAAGCGTGCAGGAATTCAAAACCGCCATCCGGCTGACCCCCGTGGCCTATCCCGATTGTGAAAACAACCTGGGTAACGCCTTGTGCGGACTCGGTCTCTATGCTGAAGCGGTGCCCCATTATCTCCGCGCGGCGGATTATCTCATGCGGCCGCGGGATCAGGCCATCGCGTGCGTCAATCTAGGCAACAGCTACAATGCGCTGAACCAGCTGCAGATGGCTTATGGGGCCTACCTGCGCGCCGTGCAATTACGGCCCGACTATGCTCCCGCTTATAATAATCTCGGCAGCGTATTGAACCAGCTTGGCAAATTCGACAACGCGGCGACGGCCTATGAGTTGGCGTTGAAATATGCGCCGGTTTTCCCGCAGGCCGAAATCAACCTGGGCAATGTGTACGTGACCCTGGGCAAAACCGATTTGGCTGTGTTGCATTACGCTAAAGCGATTCAGGAAACTCCCGCCGACCCCGGCGCCCATTACGGGCTCGGCAATGCGTTCGCTGTTCTCAAACGATTTGAGGAGGCGACCCAACAATACACCATCGCCATACAGCTGGTCCCCACTTACCTGGAGGCACATTACAACCGCGCCGTGTGCCTGGCCAATCTCGGCCGCCTAACCGAGGCGGCGCTGGAATATGAACAGGTGTTGCGACTCAACCCCAATTACGAGCCGGCCCTCACCGGCCTCAATAATCTCCGTCGGTCCGGCGCCTTGCCGGGGCCTTAAAACTCCTGCCCGTTCCGGGCCAATCTAGTCGTTGTAAAGGATGTAAGCTTTGGCGCGAAGCTTGCTGATCCACTTTTCATAGGCTTGCTTCTTGTCTTCGTCGCCCAGGATGCTTTCGATTTGCGGGCGAACCTTCTCCAGTGGCAGCACGCCGGCCGCGACTCTGTCTTCGCATTTAAAAATAAATACGCTGGAACCACTGACCACGGGGTCGCTCACCTCACCGGGCTGGAGCTTGAAAACTACGTCCTGAATCTGGGGCGCAAGCTTGCCCTTGTCGTCCAGTTCGTAAGCAAAGACCGGTACGTTGCCATTGCGGGCCGCCTGATCCGTGCTGTTTTTAAGAGCCAGATCGGTAAAATTGGCTCCGGGTTGGCGGGCTTGCTGAACTATTTTTTCCGCCTGCTGATGGATGACTTCCGCCGGCTCGTCCGCGACTGGCGCGAGGGTAATCTGGCGTACTTTGATTTCGCCCTTTACGTTAAATTTTTGCTGATTTTTTTCGTAATAGGCCTTGATGCGATCCGGGCTGATGCCGGTGGCCGAGTTATGGAGCTGGCCCATCTGGTAGGAGACAATGTCGTCCTCTTCCAATTGTCGCTGATAGTCGCTTTCGTTCATTTTGTTGGCCGCGAGATAGGCCAGGTATTTTTCATGGTCGCCCTGGAAACGAGTGGTCATGCTATCATCGAACTGCTGCTGGAGATAGACCTTGGGGACCGAAAAGCCTTTGCTCTTAAAATCCTGGATGATGAGTTTTTTCTCCGCCAAGCCGTGCAACGTCTCTGTCATCAAGTCCTGGATGCGCTGGTTAAATTCTTTTTGGGCGGCGGCCGGATCATCCGGGTATTTG
>Ga0206925_1156_pt1 | contig 13102 bp, 8 predicted proteins | sample Alteio_BWOrgHeat_62_FD_152944 | JGI IMG/M metagenome (GOLD analysis project Ga0206925, IMG submission 152944) | Enriched cells from forest soil in Barre Woods Harvard Forest LTER site, Petersham, Massachusetts, United States -... | ecosystem: Environmental > Terrestrial > Soil > Temperate forest > O...
ACAGGACCGCCAATGAAAAATAAGGATTTGCAGCCATCGCGGGAATTGGATCTTACTTATCAAACGTACCAGTTTGGCCCCTGTTTTGGCTAAGCCCAACCGGCTGGCCTGTCGCCGTTTGCCCCGCTTTTTTCCCCGCTCATCTCACCTTGTGAACCGCTCGCTGCAGACGCAAGGAGCCGGCATCCCCTCGATGCCGGCCGGGTGCTCCAGGTCTCGATTTTGAGACCTGGCATTCCGCAAAGGCTAGTCGCCCACCCCGCCGTCTCGCCGCGCCGCAGTATTGATACCGGGTGCCCCAGGTCTCGATTTTGAGACCTGGGATTCCGCAAAGGCTAGTCGCCACCCCGCCAGTTTCGCCGCGCCGCAGTATTGACACCGGGTGCCCCAGGTCTCGATTTTGAGACCTGGGATTCCGCGATGCTTCAGAAACAAATCACCGGGAGGCTAGTCGCCGACACCGCAGGTCTGGCCGGGCCGCGGAGGACAAGCCTTGGGCGCCCGAACCCGCAAAACCGCCATCAACCCCCTGGCCTTCTCCTTGGACGCATCCAGTGTCACAACTTCAGACGAATCGTCGTCATGCCGCCACGCAATCAACACAAAATGCCGTTTGGACCGCGCCTTCAGCAGGCCCACCGCGATCGCCGGGAGTGCTCCAAGCCGAAAGCGATTCTCCTCGCGATACTTGACCGACGTGATCTCCGCATACGGGATGAAGAAATGGCTCGCCCCCGAGCGAACCTCGAGCGACTGCGGGGAAGACATGTCCAGCGTTCCCGTCGCTCCGTCCTTCCATCCCTGCACCGTCCCGTTCACGTACTCAACGTCGGGCTCCTGGGCGGCGGCGGTCACGCTCAACCCCAGTCCGAGAACCAATAAAATCGCCACCAATTTCCGCATGATTTTTGCCCCCTGTACCGTCAAATTAGCGGGATCGGTTTCCGGGTGGGGAGCGACATGTGGCAGTTTGGGAGGTGTCCCACTGGCCCCGGCACTTGTCCGGGGAGCTCCAACTTTCGGTGGAGACAAACCCTCCCTCCGGCCTGATACGGTTTGAATGTCCCCGAGATGGCCCCTTCGCATTATCCGGCCGTCCGGCATGCAGCACTTTCCCCTGGGGGTTCCCCTTCGATGTCCGCGCCTCGATCTGAGTCCGCGATTCGCCGCTGGCTGCTCGCCGCCGCGGTCCTGGGCGCCGGTCTCACGCTCACCCTGGCGGTGCGCGCCGCCACCGGTCCGGACCCCGACGCGGCCTCGGCGACCGACACATCTACCCCCTCCGTCTCAAAAACTTCCAACGCCGGCGCAGCCTACACCGCAGCCGTCAAGCTGACCGGCCCCACCACCCAGTTCCACGACTCCGTCGCCACCCGCTACAACTACGCCTTCGGCAAGGACTCGCCTTTCCTTCCCTCGAACGCGATGACCATCAACGGACAGTTCTTCAGCCCCAAGAGCTTTCCCACGGCCGAGTACTGCGGGCACTGCCATAAGGAGGCTTACCACCAGTGGCGCCAGACCGCGCACTCCAACAGCTTTCGCGCCCCCTGGTACTTGAAAAACGTAAACATGCTCATCGACGAGAAGGGTGTGCAGTTCTCGCGCCACTGCGAAGGCTGCCACAACCCGGTGGCGCTGTTCTCCGGCGATCTCTCCCAGGGCATGCCCAAGACCCGCCCGTTTGAAGACGAAGGCGTCACCTGCTCGACCTGTCACGCCATCCAGTCAACCGATGCAACCGGCACCGGCAGCTACGTAATGGGCGTCCCCGCCGTCATGGTGGATGAAAACGGCGCGCCCATCACCGGGCCCGTCTCCGATACCGAAATCCTCGCCCACCTTGACCGCCACTCCAAGGCCGTCATGCGGCCGCTGCTGCGCACCTCCGAGTTCTGCGCCGCCTGCCACAAGGCGGCCATCCCGGCCGCGCTCGACGACTACAAATGGCTGCGCGCCTTCTCTGTCTACGACGAGTGGCAGGGCGCCAGTTTCACCAAGCAGTCGCCCCTGCCCTTCTATCGCAAAGACGTCGTCTCCACCTGCCAGACCTGCCACATGCCCCGTGAATCCCTCACTGGCGGCGCCGACGATCCGGGCGCGAAGGAAGGAAAATTCGCATCGCACCGCTGGCTGGGCGGCAACTCGCTCATCCCGGCCTACTACAAGTACCCCGAGCAAGCCGAAAAGCTCGTGGACTTCCTCAAGCACGGCATCGACGGCAAAGGCGTTCTCAACGTCGATATCTTCGCGCTCGAACGCGAGCCCGCTCCCGCCGGCAAATCCCTCATCGCCCCGCTCGGCCTCACGCCTTTCTCAGTAGCAGCCGGCGAAACCCTCATCGCCGATGTAGTCGTCCAGAACAAAGGCATTGCTCATTCCCTCGTCCCGGAGCAACGGGACTTCTACGAATCGTGGATCGATTTCTTAGTAAAGGACTCATCGGGCAAAGTCGTAGCCGAAAGCGGCTTCCTCAAGCCTGACGGCGCGCTCGACCCCTCGGCGCACTCCTTCACCAATCGCCTCGTAAACATCAAGGGCGAGCTCAACGACATCCACCAGATCTGGCACAACCGGGTGCTGGCCTACAACAATGTGCTTCAGTCGGGCCGCTCGCAACTGGCACGCTATCGCTTCCGCATGCCCAAAGGCTACAAAGGCCAGTTCACCATCACGGCTACTGTGAAGTACCGCCGCTTCAATCAGCACTTCGCCGACTACGCCATGGACCAGCCCTCCGGCCAGCACTTCCCCATGCCGGTGATTGAGATGGCATCCCAGACCCGCACCCTGGCGATCGGCGACAACGCCCCCGTCGCGCCGGGTCCCGATGAAAACAAGGACCCGAAGGAAAACCCAATCTGGATGCGCTGGAACAACTACGGCATCGCCCTGCTCGACGCCCAACAATATGAGGCCGCCGTCGACGCCTTCCAGCACGTCGCCGATCTCCGCCCCGACTACGCCGACGCATTCACGAACATGGCGGTCGTCGAAATCTCCTGGGAACGCTACGACGACGCCAAGCCGCATCTGGCCAAGGCGCTCTCGCTGCTGCCCGGCGATCCCCGCGCGCTCTACTATCGCGCCTTTGTCGAGCGCAATGCCGGCCAGGTGCCGGAGGCCATCACCGACTTCCAGGCGGTCCTCGCCAAGTATCCCCGCGCCAAGGACGCCCTGCGCGAACTCGGCTTCAGCTACTACCAGCAGCACGACTACGCCGACTCGCGCGACACTTACGAAAAGCTCCAGGCCATCGACCCCGACGACCTCGCCGCGCACTACCAGCTCGCCATCCTTTATCGCCGCCTCGGGGAAAAAGACAAAGCCGCCATCGAGTCCGCCAAGTTCGCAGACCAGAAAGACGACCCCACCGCCTCGACCTACGCGCTTGAGTTCCTCGGCAAGCACCCTGAAGTCGCCGCCGAAAGCGTCGCGTGGCACACCCACGACATCACCGGCGACCCCATCCAGCGCCCCAAGGAAATCCAGTACAAGTACATTCCCGGCGCTGGATACTAGCGATCCAGGCTACCGCGCCGTTTCGTGCTGATCGCGCGCTGGTTCAGCCAAATTCGGGGTGATTCTCGGTCGGCTGCGCTCACGGAGAACGCGCAGGCCAGAAACACTCCGACTGCCCTTGGTGTCTAAGCTTGAAGATGGATGTCTTAAACGAAGAGCGCCCGGCGTTCAAGCATTGGTTTAGCCTTCCGGGCAGGGCGTTCGGTGCCATCGTTCTCCTCATCCTCTCACTCACGCTCCTCTTTACTGGCTGCATGCACCAGATGCCCCCTGGGCAAACGCTCCTTCTCGCTGGAAGGGCCTCCTGAGTTTCCCATCATGACCCCGTCTGGCATGCCAGGCACACAAAACAACGACTTTCAAAATAATCAAGTCGAACTTGCTGGTAAGGGCGCTCCCACGAACCCTCCTCAAGGCGTGAGCTGCACCATCACGGGGAACTTGTTTTCGCTTGCCCCGGCAAAATCGACCAGCCCGAGGCTCTGGGTCGTCACTTCGCCGAATGTGCAGGCGTGGGAGCGTCGTGCCGATACCATCGACCTGGAATCGGAATGGCTGAGCTTTGCACGCGAAGTTCTAGCTCTTCAGCGGTCAGGGTGCCTTCCCAAGAACGAGACTTCGCAGGACATTCTGAGGCAGATCTCGGAAGCAATGCCCGTCCCCGCATCCGGAGAGCTGCTGTACAGCTATTCCCTGGGTCGATCCGGCTTCGTAGACCTTGTTCCGGGGATGCAGTTAGTGATCGAAAGAGCATCCTTCCGAACCAAAGCTGGAACCAGTGTTCCTGCCAGCGGCACTGACGCATTTAGTGAGAACCTCAAGGTCGTGGAACGAGGTCCGTCAGGATCCGCGCTCCGGGTATCCGAAACAGTGAGCCGGGGTTTGGGAAAAGCGCTCGGGAGCGAGGGAGATTCGCCTCGATCGGTACTCAATCGTTTTGCCGCGAGTTCTTCGCTGAGGCTGATGCTGTTAACGCTCAGAAACGACGACACGCGAAGGTTTCCAGTGCTATTGGGGGCGACAGAACCATTTGAAGTATGGGACGCCTCGAACAGAATTGCGAGTGCAATGCTTACCGAGTGCCCGGCTCCCTCTTCATCGGGACTCGAATGCCTGTTCCTTGACAGAGATTGGACCGTGAGCGTGCTGATGTCGGTATGGGTCAATGGCCGCCGCGCTTATCAACCCCTTGGCACTACCGTCGGATCTCTAATTGGAAGGCTGCCAGAGCGTGAGATGAACCGGGCGCTGGCAACAATATCAATGGAACGACCTCTGGTTGTCGGCGGATATGCGCACGTAAATTTTCCGCACGATCTTGAGGGCGCCAGTAAGATAATCCTTCTAAATGGCGACCGCCTCAGCTGGCGCCGCTGACGAGCGAACTTGAGAACAACTCCGAACGCTCCCGCCACTCATGGCTGCTCACATCTTGTGCCAGCTCATCGCCACCTTCACCGGGATCTCGTTCTTGATAGGAACAGTCAAGAACGACGGCCGATCGATTTTGAAATCCGAACACGTGGCTGGAATCGTCCCGGATATGCTCACTTCATTCCCTTGCGCGGTGCGCTGAAACGGGACGTGCGCATAGTGCGCCGTCTGCCCGGCGAATTCTATCTCAAGATCCACATCGATCGTGGCGGCAGTGCTTGCCCCCTCCGAGAAACTGGTGCGCACCACCACCATCGGAAATTGCGCTCCCCGCGTAGTCTCCAGCATATGCAGGTCGCGATTGGTATCGCCCGAGTCGAACGACTTTACCGGCGCCGCGATCAGAAAGCTGCACTGGCCGGCGTGGCACGTGCCTTTGCCTTTCGCCGCATGGCTCACGCCGTCCACCTGGTGCATAGGGTGAGACATGTGATAGCTGAGCGTGGATTGATCGAGTACCCATTGCGTGTCGGTCTGCGCGGCGAGCGCCGCCGGAACCAGCAACACGCCCATCAAAACCGCGCGGTTCATCATTTCTCCCAGAACTTCCAGTGGATCGGCCACGACACGGCCACGATCGACGTGCCGTACGCGATCGCGGTCACGTAGGCGACAGTCCCATGTTGCGCCGCGATGCCGTGGGCCTTCTCGCCATTATTCTCCTGGTTATAGGCCATGGCGCCCAGGATCGGCGTCAAAATCATGCCCGGTCCATGCACGAATGCCAGCGCCTCGTGCCAGCGAATGCCGCCGTGTTTCTTCGTGTCCGGAACGCGCGGAGCGCGGATTGCGAAGTAGGCTGCCGAGAAGTAGAGCGCCGTGGTAGCCCCGCCCAGCGCTGCATGAAAATCGAGATTCGCCGTCGTGGGCTCTTTGATTGTCCCCCCGTTCCGCCCCTTTGCCTTGGCCTGGGGCCCGGTGATCAGAGTCGCGGCCATCGGGATCACCGTGATCAATCCCAGCTTCTGATGGGTCTTCAGCATGTGCGTCCGCTTCGCCAGCGTGGCCTGCAACTGCGCATTGCCCTGCGTCTGTTCTGATGAGAATCCCAGATCCTGAAGCGATGGCGATGCCGGCGCGCTCGAAGGCGCCGCCTGGGGCGCACTAGGCAGTTCCTGTTCCGGAACCAGCAACACGTCGACGGTCTGGCGCGGGGCGGTCGTAACCGTCACCTTGATCGCCTTCGAGCTCAGCCCTTCTCCGCTCGCCGACAGCGTGTACTCTCCCGGCGCGAGATCAGGAATCCTGTAATTCCCATCCGCATCCGCGTGAACCTCGATCGGCGCTCCTGTCGCGGGTTTGAGAGTCACCGCGGCATTGGCGATCGGCTTTCCCTTGGCGTCGGTCGCGGTACCGGACAGCGTGGCCGTCTGCGCGGCCAGCGACAGAGAAAACAGCAGCACAATCATCAACGACAACAGCACCAACCAGGCCACTTTGAGTTTCATGGGAGAGAGCCCTCCACATTGTCTCTGTCGTGCTTAGTGTATTTTGATGTCGTCCATGACCCGCATGAGTGAAAATGAAGTTTTCGTAATCGGAGCTCGAGCCCATGTTCCCATCACCAACACGCCGCCGTACTTCGCGCGACTCGAACTTCGCGAAGACTGCCTGACTGTTCATCAGACGCATCGCATAGTCAGCGAGACGATCGAAAGCTACGCAAGGTTTCTCATTCTATTTACGGCTTCCCAATTGTTTTCCCCCTAAGATCACATCTAATTCGAGAAACTCGAATCGGGAGTGTGCAGCCCCTATGGCATTCGCGGGAAGAATGATCGATCTGCTGTTTGGCAGGCCTCTTGCCACCAGCGAAGAACGCGCCGAACACATCGGCCCGCTCGCCGGCATCCCCATCTTCGGCCTCGACGCCCTCAGCTCCGCCGCATATGGTCCCGAGGCCGCGCTCACGCTGCTCATCCCCCTCGGCCTGGTCGGCGTCCACTACATCCTCCCCGTAAGCGGAGCCATCGTGGTCCTGCTCATGATCGTCTTCTTCAGCTACCGGCAGACTATCGAGGCCTACCCGCAGGGCGGCGGTTCCTACACCGTGGCCACAGAAAACCTCGGCGACAGCGCCGGCCTTCTCGCCGCCGCCGCGCTTATGATCGACTACATCCTCACCGCGGCGGTGGGTATCTCGGCAGGCGTCGGCGCCTTGATTTCCATGGCGCCCCAGCTACAGCCGCGCACCCTCGAGCTGTGCCTGGGCGTGCTTCTCATCCTCACCATCATCAACATGCGCGGCGTCCACGACACCGGCGTCGTGTTCATGATTCCCACCTACCTCTTCACCGGCACGCTGCTGATCATCATCATCGTAGGAGTCGTCGCGGCTCTCCATGCCGGCGGGCATCCCCATCCCGTCATGCCCATTCCCCCCGTTCCGCCCGCCACCGCCGCGTTCAGCTTCTGGCTGATCCTCAAAGTCTTCTCCTCCGGCTGCACCGCCATGACCGGCGTCGAAGCCGTCAGCAACGGCGTCATGGCGTTCCGCGACCCAACCCGCAAGAACGCCAAGATCGCCCTCACCATCATCATTCTCCTGCTCACCGTTCTGCTGATCGGCATCGCGGTCCTTTGCCGCGCCTATCACATCGCCGCCACCCCTCCGGATCAATCCGGGTATGAAAGCGTGCTTTCCATTCTTACTCGCGCGGTGATGGGCCACGGCTGGTTCTACTACCTCACCATCGGGTCAGTGCTTGTGGTTTTGGCACTCTCCGCCAACACCGCATTTGCCGATTTCCCCCGCCTCACCCGCGCTATCGCTATTAACAACTTCATGCCCCACGTGTTTCTGCTGCGCGGCCGGCGCCTGCTCTACTCCTGGGGAATCTACGTGCTGGTGGCGCTCACCGCCATTCTCCTCATCATCTTTCGCGGCGTCACTGACCGGCTCATCCCCCTCTACGCCATCGGCGCGTTTCTCGCCTTCACCCTTTCCCAGGCCGGCATGGTGGTGCACTGGAAGCGCCAGGGCGGCAAAGGCGCCTCGACCCGCATGTTCCTCAACGGCCTGGGCGCGGTAGCCACCGGCGTCACGGTGGTCGTCGTCCTGCTCGCCAAGTTCGTCGAAGGCGCATGGATCACGGCCCTGCTGGTCGTGGCGATGATCCTGTTCATGCGCGGAGTCCGCCGCCACTACGATCACGTCAGCCGGGACATCGATCTCGAACGCCCCATTCAGCCGGCCGACGTGATCGAACCCATTGTGGTCGTCCCCATCGACCGCTGGAGCCGCATCTCCGAAAAGGCGCTCTCCTTCGCGCTCTCCATGTCCAGCGACATTCGCTGCCTGCACGTCCAGCTCAGCGAGGAACCCGACGAGTTCTGCCGGGACTGGGAAGCCATGATCGCCGCCCCGCTGCGCAACGCGGGCAAGTGCGTCCCCAAACTCGAAATCCTGCAATCGCCCTATCGCTACATCGTGCAGCCCGTGGTCGATTACGTTCTCAAAGTTGAGAGCGAATCGAAAATCCAGAAGATCTGCGTGCTGGTGCCGGAACTGGTCGTTCGCCACTGGTGGGAAAACCTGCTCCACAACCGCCGCGCCGACCTGCTCAAGGTAATCCTCCTGGTAAAGGGAAACCGCCGCATCGTGGTCATCAACATCCCCTGGTACCTCGAACACAATTGAGCCGACGTCAGAATCGGGCTGCCACAAATTCCCCGTGCCCCATCTTTGCGATTTTTTCCTGTCTCAATGGTGGGAAACCACAAAAGCTGCAATGTCGTGATCCACCCTGCACAGAGCGCCGAATTTTTGTGTCCCACCCCCCGATTCCCATTTCCCACCCGCGCCCGTCACAATAGGAGTGGACCGTTCCCGCATGCCTGGCTGCGAATCCAAGCAAGCCGCACCTTTCCGCTATCGCTCCTGGCCAGCGACCTGCCTCCGTCTCGGATGCACGGCCGTACTCGCCATGTTCGCCTTCGCAGCCCTCGGCTCATCCGCGCGGGCACAGGAAGAGCCGTCCCAGGGTCCCCCACCACCGGATCAGCCCGCCAATGCACCCGCCGAGCCTGCCGAACCCCCTCCGCCAGCGGCCGACGTTGCCCGCGTGGTGGTTCACGGCATCGTCAAGAACGCGGTCACCGGCGAGCCCCTTGCCCGCGCCCTTGTCCGCATTGAAGGCGATGCCGTCACCGGCAGGCTGACCGACGGCGAAGGACGCTTTGAAATCCCCGGCGTTCCCGTCGGGCCGCAGGCATTCCAGGTGATCAAGCCGGGGTTCAACGACCAGGCATCGGCGGGCACGGGAGGACCGCCCGCGATCATCAACGGATCCAGCAACTCCGAGCACAATGTCTACGTCGTCTCCGACATGCCCGACCTCGCCTTCTCCCTCACGCCCACCAATGCCATCCGCGGCCAGATCGAGTTATCCAGCGGCGACCCGGCCCAGGGAATTTCCGTGATGCTTCTCCACCGCGGCGTGCAGGATGGCCGCGCCGTGTGGCAGCCAGTCACCAATGCCCGCACCAACAGCGAAGGCGCCTACCGCTTCGCCGGACTTACCGATGGCACCTATGCTGTCTTCACCGAGCCGACCATGGACAGCGACATCGCCGCCACATTTGTGGAACCCGGCAGCGACCGCGCTGTCACCCGCTCCGGCTACCCCAGCGTGTTTTATCCCGATGCGCGCGACCTGGCTGGAGCGGCGAAGATCCAGGTCTCCGGCGGGCAGCAGGCGCAGGCCAATCTCCTCCTCACCCAAGAACCGTTCCAGCTGGTGCGAGCCGACCTCACCCTGCCCGGCGCGACAAAAGCGGCCGGGGGCCCCCAAATGAACGTCAACGTGAACGTGCTCGATGTGCAGGGCCACCAAATTCCCTACGGGGTCCAATACGATCCGGTCACCCACAGCGTGCAGGCTTTCCTGCCCGACGGAACCTATGCCATCCAGGCTATCGCTCTCGGCATTCCCAAGCCTCTCCAGACGTCGGGGCGGCGCATCGCGTATGAGGACTCCGGTCCGCAGGGGCCGCTCATCGGCCAGACCGAGTTCTCCGTAGCCGGCCAGGCCCTGACCCATTTGCGGATTCCTCTGGCCGCCCAGCGAACCAATGTCGTGCAGGTTTCGCTGTTCCGCTCCAACAGCCAGCAGCCCGCCACTGCGAACCCCCAGCCGCCTCCCATCGTGATCATGGTCAGCCAGGCCGGAGGCTTGATCAACGACGGCATGGTCACCAGTTACGCCGAGGGATACGCCACCGGCCCCATCGAGGCCACGTCCAGCATCAACCCGGGTTCCTACTGGGTGCACACCACCATTCCCCAGAAGACCCTTTGCGAAGCCTCATTCACCGCGGGCGGAGCCAGCCTGGCGCGCGAGCCGCTCGTGCTCGGATTCACGGGCACAACCGCCCCGCTCACGCTTACCCTGCGCGACGACTGCGCTTCGCTCAAGATTTCTCTCCCGCCCGAAGCCGACATTCCCTCTGCCGGAGACGAGCCCTACTACACCATCTATGTCATCCCCGACTTCGACTCCACCTCCGACATCACCCCCGTGGTCCTGCGCCCAACTTCGGGCGGAACCTTCACCATGAGCGGCCTCACCCCCGGCTCCTACCACGTCTACACCTTTGCTTCTCCGGTGCAGCTCGAGTACCGCAACCCTGAAGCATTGGCCGCCTCGTCCAATTCCGGCCAGGCCGTCACGCTCGCCCCGGGAAGCTCCATCGACCTGGTTGTGGAGGTGCCAAAGCATTGACGCGCCCCACAGCATTTGCCCTCATCTGCGCCCTATTCCTTCCGGCATTCTCTTTTTCTTCGGCACAAAAGTCTCCTCCCCTCGCCTCAGGTCCCTATCGCATCGCCGGCCGCCTCCTCAACGCCTCTACCGGCGAACCGGTTCGCCGCGCCACCGTCTCCGTTCTTGGCGAAGACGACGGCAACCTCCTGCAGTCAGTGCAATCCGATAACGATGGCCGCTTCTCGCTCGAACATCTTCCCGCCGGCAAATATCCCCTCACCGCATCGCGGCGCGGCTTTCGCTCCGGGTTCTATGACGAGCACGACGAATACAACTCGGCCATCGTCACCGGTCCCGACCAGGACCCGACCAATCTCGTATTCCGCCTGACCCCCGGTGCCGTCCTGCACGGAGTGGTCACCGGCGATGGCGGCGATCCGGCAGAAAATGCCAACGTCATTCTCTTCAAACGCGACCACAACTCGCCCCACGGCTCCGCTCCGGGCGAGATCAAGCAAGCCGACGGAATGATGACCGACGACACCGGTGCCTACGAATTCAGCAACCTCGGCGCCGGCGAATATTACATCGCCGTCGTCACCTCTCCCTGGTACGCCATGCATTCTCCCCAGCCTCGAGGAGCAAGCAGCGACGACTCCCCCCTCGACGTGGCCTACCCGGTGACGTTTTTTGACTCAACCACCAGCGAGGCGTCGGCCACGCCGATCATGCTCGAAGCCGGCACCCGCCAGAAGGCCGACATTTCCCTGCACGCGGTTCCGGCCCTGCGCTTGCAAATCGCCGCGCCGCGCAAGGGAGCGGCCATCGCCCAACCCGAGTTGAGAACCATGGTCTTTGGCGGGCCGTTTTCCTCGGAAAGTTCAAGCGCCTTCGATCCCATTCACACCGGGGTGGTGGAGTTCAGCGGCATACCCCCGGGCCACTATCAACTTCTCCAGGGCGACCCGCCGCGGATCTCCGAACTCGACGCCGACTCGAGCGAGGCCGTCGATCCCAACACCGGCTCCGTTGCCGTCACCGTGAGCGGCACTCTGCGCAGCACCACCAACGCGCCGGTGCCGGATAACGTAAACATCGTGCTCGAAGAAGCCACCGGGCAAATCCAGGGCAGCATGCAGATCAACGCCCGCAAGGGCGAGTTTCGCTTCGACGCGGTTCCGCCCGGCGCCTGGAGCCTGTCCGCCTCCGCCCAGGGGAATCCCTTGCCGGTAGTCGCCGTGTCCTCCGCTGGCGCCGTGACCGCCGGCAACCAGATCACGGTCAAGGACCGCGCGGTGTCCGTGGTTGCAACCGTCAGCCCTTCCCTCTCCCGGGTTAAGGGTTTTGCGCGTACCGACGGAAAAGGGGTGGCCGGCGCCATGATCGTGTTGATCCCCCGCCAGCCCTCGGCTTACCGCGCCCTGGTCCGCCGCGATCAATCCGACTCCGATGGCAGCTTCTCGCTGCGCGACGTGCCCGCCGGCCAGTACACCGTCATCGCCATCGAAGATGGCTGGAAGATCGATTGGACCGACCGCGCCAGTCTGACCCGCTATCTTCCCCGCGGCGTATCCGTCACAGTGTCAGACCAATCTGGCGGAACCGTCAGCCTGTCCGAGCCTGTTCCGGTGCAGTCACAGTTCTGACTTCCCAGTTCTCGGTCGTCGGCCATCGGTGGGCGAGGGTCGCCGTCGATGGGGTGGCTAACAACCGCAAACTGGGAACTGCGAACTCCGAACTGAGAACTTCTTCGAACCGGGGGGGAAACGATAGTCTATGAACGTACCTGATCACAGTCACGGCGCCTGCTCACCCGGAACCCCTCGGCCAGGCTCACAGGTTTGCCCAGTGACGAGGAGATTTGCACATTGAAGAGGAAGTGGTTGCTTTCCATTCTGGCCATGGTTCCGGCCGCTCTTTTGCCTCTGGCCGCTTCGAGCCAGGTTGCCCCGGATCGCGGAACGCGCCCTGATCGCGGTGAGCCCACATTCAACTACCAGGTCTACGCGGGCTTCGCCTACACCAGCCTCAACCAGGTAAATCAGTCCCGCTACGGCCTGATCGGCGTCGACATCGCCGCATCCCGCAACTTTGGCCGATACTTTGCCCTTACCGCCGACGGCGCCTACTTTCCCACCTCGTACGCCAGCGGCAACCCCGGGACACCGAAGGTCTCAAGCGTGATGGGCGGCCCCGAATTGCATGCTCCTCTTTACGGCAAAGTGAACGGCTACTTTCGCGCCCTCCTGGGCGGCGAACATACTGGCGGAGAGGGCATGACCCCCAAAGTATCGTTCGCAGGCGGACTCGGCGGCGGACTGGAATACGTGCTGTCACCGCGCCTGGTCCTGCGCATCGGGGGAGACGATATTCTCTCTTCCTTCTCGCTCCGGAACAACTCGACGCTACTGGGCAACTCTCCCCACATGCGCGCCAACGCG
>Ga0206925_1157_pt1 | contig 13031 bp, 11 predicted proteins | sample Alteio_BWOrgHeat_62_FD_152944 | JGI IMG/M metagenome (GOLD analysis project Ga0206925, IMG submission 152944) | Enriched cells from forest soil in Barre Woods Harvard Forest LTER site, Petersham, Massachusetts, United States -... | ecosystem: Environmental > Terrestrial > Soil > Temperate forest >...
CCTCGAAGGTTGTCCTGCAGCCTGCACACGGCTCGGCAAAGACGAAGAAGCACGCCTCCGATCTCTCGAACATCGTGATCTGGCTCTCCTCTGCGCAGCCCGTCTCATTAACATCAGAGCCCGCCACGCATCCGGCCTATCGCCTCGTACAGAAAGACAAGATGTTCACCCCGCATCTACTCGTCGTTCCCACCGGCACCAGCGTGGAGTTTCCCAACCTGGACCCCTTCTTTCATAATGTCTTCTCGCTCTTCAACGGCAAGCGCTTCGATCTCGGTCTCTACGAAGCCGGCACGCATCGCTACGTCCGCTTCGACCGCGAAGGCGTCTCCTATATCTTCTGCAACATCCATCCTGAAATGAGCGCCGTCATTCTCTCGCTCAGCACGCCGTACTACGCCGTCTCTACTCCCGACGGAACCCTGGCGATCCATAACGTTCCACCCGGCAGCTACCGCCTGCACATCTGGAGCGAAGACGGACAGCCCGTTGCCGGCCTCTCCACAAAATCCATTCAGGTTGGCGAGCAAAGCCTGCATCTCGAAGACATAGTTCTCAGCCGAACCATCAGTCCTCTTATCAACCACAAGAACAAGTTCGGCGAAGACTATCCCGTTACTCCTGCCTCGCAGTACTAGCGACCTCTTCTTCACTCGTCATCCTGAGCGCAGTGAAGGATCTCAGTATTTGTATTTATCGCAGCACAACGATCAAAATCACGAAGGCCTTTATCTCTATCTTTTGTCTCTATCTTTCGTTAAGAGCACGGCTGCAGCCGTGTGCCGTGCATTCCATAAAGAAAGGGGTGTTAGCCCCTGAGGTTTGCTCTGCAAATGGGAATTTCGATGCAGTCCCTGTCGAAACACATCGTCGCGTAGCGACGACCAGAGGGAGCGGGGCCTTCAGGCCCCTGAATCAGCCTCTGGTAAGGGGCTTTAGCCCCGCGTCTTGGTAGCTGCTTTTGTCTCTGGGGTGGGTGCGGGCTTCAGCCCGCACATCAAAACTCACAGCAGATCCGGCTTTAGCCGCTGAGGTATTCCAAAAAACAGACTCAGCGCAGCCATCACCTTCTCCGCACTCGCATCCACGCTCTCATCCGCCGTACTGCACTCCACCTCCGGCGCAAGCGGAATCTCATACGGATCACTCACTCCAGTGAAGTATTCGATCTCTCCCGCAAGCGCACGCCGGTAGAGTCCCTTCCTGTCCCGCTCCATGCATGTTGCCAGAGGCGCATTCACATACACCTCGACAAACGCAGGCGTCCTGCCGCGTATAGCATCCCGCATGGCACGATACGGAGAGATCGCCGCCACCAGCACAATCTTATGCCGCGTCACCAGCTCCTCCACTATCGCGCCGATCCGCCGCACATTCTCTTCGCGATCCGCGCGCCCATATCCCAGGTCCGCATGCGCACCGTGCCGCAGCTCATCCCCGTCCAGCACGGTTACATCCATGCCGCGCTGCCGCAGACGCTCGGCCACCGCACCACACAGAGTCGTCTTGCCGGCTCCGCTCAACCCCGTAAACCAGACCGCCACGCCGCGCGCGCCCAGCGGCCGTTCAGTTATCACCGCATTGTGATGTTGGGAGCGCAGCTCTTCCATGGGATGAAAGTAGCACTCAGAGTTCACCGCCAGGTCCGTACTTTGTCACTCTATTGTCAAAGTTAAGGCTGGCACGCCGGCACATCGCCCCTCACCCGCGTCCACATCTCGGTCCGCCCAAACATCCTGAGCCCGATGTATCCACGCAGCTTCAAGCTATCGCCGTCACTGGCCATCTCGCCGCTATACGTCTTCCCGGACTTCGGATCGTACAGCTGTCCGCCATCCGCATGTGTATTGTCGACAAGATGAAACCCGCTCCCGATCCCCAGCCCGCAAAGAGCTCGCTTGCGCAGCGACGCATCAGGATTCTTCTCATCCACGCGTGTCGGCGTATTTTTGCCCAGCGCCACGATCTTCGCGCACGCGCCATTGCCGCAGTGATAGATCGAGATCGTCGCCCCGGTCGGCGACCTCCACGCGCCCAATATGCCGCCGCTCTGCGCTCGCGCCGAACCCAGCAATATCAACATCACTGCAGCCATTCCAATCCGTCTCATACACTCTCCTGAAAATTGAGCAGCGCCGACGCCGGTACGCGCGTCTGCCGTACAACATGATGCAGCAGCGGCGGCCACAGCCGCGCAACCTGCGCCAGCGCAGGTTGCGCAATCATCATCCGCGAAAGCATCGTCGCCACCGTCACCGCCGGCCGCAACTCGCCACGCAGCTGCAGCTGAAACTCCTCTGCCGTCCCACCATTTAAATAAATCTTCGCCGCAAGGTGCGCGCTATGCAACGCGATCGACATCCCATCTCCCGAAAACGATGGAATCACCGCCGTCTGATCACCCAGCCTCCACAGCCCATCCTCCGCATGCTCGCGCAACATACCATATGGGATTGCCGACAAAGCCAGCGGCCTCTCCAGCAGCGCACTCGCTCCCTGCAGTCGTTGCGCAAGATGCTCCGAGGCCTCCTGCATCGCACACAGCAGCCGCTCCCACTGGCCCGCATGTTTCTGTAGCTCCGCGCGCGTCACCAGCAGACAGAGATTCGCAACGCCACCCTCCACCATCTGCAGCCCGGCATAGCCCCCAGGAAAAAGGATCAGCTCCACCTGCCCATTCAGCTGAGTCTGTTGCGCAGCATCGAGCCGGAAGTACATCTTGAACGCGACCAGGTCATTCTGCGAGCCGCGTCCTCGCGCCCATCCATTCACATCCTGCTTGCCCGTCGCCAGGAAAGCATGCGCCGCAGAATACTCCGCACCGTCATTCAGTTGCGCCGTCCAGCCGTCTCCGTTTCGGACTAGAGACTCCACCCGCCGCCCACGCAGCACCTCTGCGCCTGCTTCCTCCGCTCTCGCCAGCAGCGCCTCATCCAGCACGCGCCGCGTCAGCGACATCGCGGCGAAGGGAAGCCGTCTCTCCGCGATCAGCCTGTTCGCAAACAGCCGCACTCCTTCGATCGGCACTGCTCCCAGCGCCCGCAGATCAATGCCAAGCTGCTCCAGATACACCACAGCCTCGCGGCTCAGAAACTCGCCGCACACCGTGTCATGCATCGCTGCGCTCTTCTCCAGAATCGTGACCGTCCGTCCGCGTTGCGCCAGCAGCGTCCCCATCGCCGCCCCGGCTAGCCCGCCGCCGACAATCATCGCCTCGCGCATCACTTCACCCGCCCCGCGCAGAGCCGCGCCGGCCGCACCGTTTCGATCCGCACATCATCCACGCTGACGCCTGCCGCAGTCACATACCCTCGCCAGTCCTCCGGCGAAAAGCTTCTCCGTATCGAAACCGGTCCATCGTGCCGCACAAAACGATGCCAGCGCATCAACTCCGCCAGCGCGCGAAAGCCGTAGTACGGCATGCGCTCGCGATGCAGATCGTTGATGAACCATCCTCGCGCCGTCACCCGCTCCATCCACGCGACAAACCGTACGATCTCGTCATCCGGCAGATGATGCGTGAACAGGGAACTGATCACCACGTCGATCGGCACATCCGGCTCGTACGAAAATGCATCGCCAGTGATCCATTCGATCCGGCTGCTCTCCGGCGTAAACTCCCGTGCCGCCTGCGCCGCATAAGGATTCAGATCGATCCCCGTCAGCTTCACCGCAACATCATGCGCCAGCGCCCAGCCTTCGACGCGCCGCAGCATATCCCCGCCGCCGCAACCCACATCCACAATGTGTAAAGTCTTCTCCGGCGCCCCCGCAAACTGCCGCAGCCATCGCAGCGTCGGCCGGTATGTCATCACAACGCGGTTCACCTGCTCCAGATCGCGCAGGCACTCGCGAAAATCCGCATAGCTGCACGGCTCATCCATCCATTCGGAGAGATGCGCGCGCCGCGAAAAGTCCATCGCATCAGACGGCATGGAAGCGCATCGTCTCCGCTGTCAGTCCCGGCCCGAACGACACCGCGCACCCGCTCTGTCCCGCACGCGCCTCGCGCATCAGCTCCTGCAGCACAAACATCACCGTAGCCGACGACATATTTCCATACCGCGACAGCACCGTACGCGAGGCCTTCAGCGCATCCGGTCCCAGCTCCAGCCCATTCTCCACCGCATCCAGGATCGTCCGCCCACCCGGATGCACCGCCCAAAGATCAACAGCGCCGGCGCTGGAAAAATCCACCGCGTGATCCCGCATCGCCTTGCCGATCGCGCCCGGCACCTGCCCCGAGAGCAGCATGTCAAAACCAATATCCCCCACACGCCATGTGATCAGCCCGCGCGTCTCCGGAATCTGTAGCGCGCGAAAGCTGTCGATCTCCACGCCCACCGCGTCGCTCGTGATCAAACTCGCCGCGCAGCCATCGCCAAAGACGAGGAACGACAGCACCTCGCCCAGATCCTGTGTCTCCTGCAAATGCAGCGTGCACAGTTCAAGATTCACCACCAGCACGCTCTCACTCGGCTCCGACCGCACGATATGCCGTGCCAGCTTCAGCGCATTGATCGCTGCATAGCAGCCCATGAACCCCACCATCGTTCTCTCTACCTCGGTGGAGAGCCCCAGATGATCCACGATCTCGAAATCCAGTCCCGGCGCATAGAAACCCGTGCAGCATGTCACGATCACATGTTTGATCCGTGCTCTCTCTTCCGTCGTCAGCGCAAGCCGGTCCAGCGCTCGCCGAGCCAGCACTGGTGCCGCCTTCTCGAAGATTTGCATCCGTCGCGCCGTCGCCGGAAAGCTCCCGCGGCTGTAGAGCTCGTGCACATTCACATCATCCGGCCCCAGCGTCTCCCCAAGAGACAGGCTTGAGTAGCGATGTTCGATCTCCGCCTTCGCCGCCATCCGCAGAAAGATCGAGCGCATCCGCTTATCCTCAAGCATCTGCTCCGCAAACGTGACGAACGCGGCATGCACATCATGCTCCGGCACGGCCGTTGCGATCCGGTTGATATAAGCGCTAGCCATCGAAGCTCCAGTCTCAGGTAAAAGGACGTACTTCGTATGATGCAGGTTTAACTCACAGTACGCGAACCCGCACGCATCAACGCATCCACGCGCTCAGATCCCGCCCCAGCATCGGCTGCAATCTCTGGATATCGTCCCGATAGAAATCCACCAGCAACCGCCGCTCCTCCGCACTCATGCGCAGTGCACCCTTTGGACGATAGATCACTCGTTTCAGCACTGCCTTCAACCCGGCAGGGCACTCCCTCCGCATCGTCTGCCAGGTCCCCGTCCGCCGCACAGGCTGCATCACTCCAGGAGCCCTCGGAATCTCCATCGCGTGATACCGCTCGATCTCCTGCGGCTGGAACCCAGCATCCACCTCCAGAAACGCAAACACCTCGCGCAGAAACTCCGCCGGACGCCGCAGCGTATCCTCGTAGATCCACACCCGCACCTGCTCTTCAGGAAAGATCGAAAGATACCGTTTCACCTGCTCCGCGTACAGACCATACTGCAGAAAAGGATGAAACAGACTCAGCCCTTCACCACCCCGTAAGCACCTCTCTATGTGCTCCCGAAACGAATGCACAAGGTGCCCATCCGAGAGAAAGTGAACGTACTGCGAAAACGCACGCTCCGCCGGATCGCGCAGGATCAGAATGATCTTCGCCTGCGGTACTCGTGCCACGATCGCCTCCGGCGCCGTCTTCGACCACAGATAACAGACACTCGCCTCGCCGGCGGCCTTCTCGTTCGTAATGCCTTCAAACAGCTTCGCGTAGTCGCCCCACTCCGTCACAATGCCGCGCGTGTCATTGTTCGTCACAAGCCCCTGCCGGATCCGTTCCCGCACACGCTCCATCTGCCCGCGCATCTTCGGCTGCATCTCCGGCACGAAGTTCTCCACGCGCACCTCGGCCGCAAAGTGCGCCGGCTCCTTCACCGGGCTCATATAGATCTCAGGATGCTGACGCAGATTATGGTACAGAGACGTGGTCCCTGCCTTCGGTGCACCGGCGATAAAGAAGTTCGGTCCAGCGTGATTCGCCATGGCATGCGCGCCGCATAGGGCACTATCAGCACTCTACCGCCCGCCCTCTCCCGCAGTGTCATGTCGATGTAAGGGCAATGTCATGCAAATGTAAAACGCTCTTCGCCAAAACATTACATCGGCATGACAACTTCCCATCGCCACTGCGCAATACTCATCATCCGGGAGGCGCAATGCAAGCCCAACGCGAAGACATCTCCGTTCCGGCCTGGGGCAACGACCGGCTCGACGCGCCGTCGTCTCCGGAGATCGAAGATGCCTGCTTCGATCACTCCCTCGATGCCTGGGTCTTCAGCCGTCACGCCGACGTGCTCGCCGCCTTTCGTTCCCCCAGCCTCGTCCCCGCCGGTCCAAACAGCAAACATACCTCCGACCTCGAGCCCTACAACGAAAGCAAGCGCGTCGCCATGCGCGCCGAAACGCTCGAAGCACTCTCGCCCGCACAACTGCGCATCTGGCGTGAGCAGCTCGACTCCGAAGTCTTCACACTCCTCGAAGCCCTCTCCATCGCACAGCCCGTAGACCTCATGCGTGATGTCGCTCGCCCACTCTGCCTCTCCTTAGCCGCGATGGTGATCGACATCCCGATGCAACAAGCAGAAACGCTTCGCACAACGGCTCAGCCCGTCTCCGCCTCCGCGGCCGACCCCTACAACTCCACTCTGCGCACCCGCGCAAAAGCCGCTAACGTCGAGCTGCGCCACTGCCTGCACTCCGGTCCTGAGACCCTGCGTGACGGTGGCTTCGTCGCTCTCGCGCACACCATGCCGGCTCTCCTCGGCAACGCCTGGTACGCCCTCCTGCAGCACCCGCAGCAGTGGCGTCTTCTGCACGATCAGCCCGAGTTGACCGGCCAGGCAATTGAAGAGCTCCTTCGTCATGCCGGCCTTTCCCGCATCCTCTTCCGTCGTGCCACCGAAGACGTAACACTCAACAACGCTCACATCCGCAAAGGCGATCGCATCGTCCTGCGAATCTTCGCCGCGAATCATGACCCCGGCCGCTTCACACATCCCGGCGAAGTCGATATCACGCGCCGCGACGCCGGCCAGCTCACTCTCGGAACGGGGAAGCACTCCTGCGCCGGAGCCAGTCTTCTCCGTATGGCTGCCATTGCGATCACTCAGCCTCTGGTGCAGCGCTTCGCATCGGCAACTCTCGCCCAGCCCGTCGACTGGCAAGGCAGCGCAGGCTTTCGTTCGCCCACATCGCTCTGGGCAAATCTCTCTTTCCGGGAAGCGAAATAAAACTATGATCTGTCATTCTGAGCGGAGCGAAGAATCCTATTAAGCTTATGAAATCGCAATCGATCATCGTCGCCGCGGCAAAGCGCGCTCTCCTCGGCCCGGTCAACTACATGCAGAAGATCAACCTCGCATGCGAAGACCCACAACCTCATGTCGACGTCTGGCTGCACGGTGCCGGTGCTCCACTTCTTGTGAACCAGTGCCACCTGATGGCCTGTGCCGCCCCACTTACCATCGGTGTCGCCCTGGACGAAGATCGCTGCGTGTATGCAGCTGCCGAATCGGACCTAACCCTGGAATTTCGGACTCACAAAGACCAGCGCCTCCTCGGCGAGATCGGCCTCAGCTTCGTCTCCAGCCTTCGCGCCGGATCACAGGGGCTTTGCCTCTTCCATGTGAAGAGCTACCGCAACCTTTGCCTCTCGCCTCTTCATCTCTGGGCTCATCACCAGCAGTACGCTCGTACCTACCAGCCTGAACGAAATCAGGATGTACCCATCACCCTGCGCGAAGCCCGCGCCATGATCGTCTTCTATCTCTGCCCGCGTCCCATCACCCTCGTCACAGTAGTGGAAGACTCCGCCGCAGAAGGGAAGCGCGGCAACATCTTCCCCATGAACCTCATGGGTCACCTCGGCAACGATCTCTTTGCCTTCGCGCTAAATAGTCATCGCTCCGCCGCGCCACTCGTCGATCGTGCCCGGCGTGTCGTCCTCAGCAGCGTTTCTCTGGAGCACGCAGACATCGTCACCCGCCTCGGCGCAAACCATCGCAAATCTTTCATCGACTGGGACGACCTCCCCTTCGCCACCATCCGTGTCGACTCCATCGACGCGCCTGTCCCATCCTTCGCCCTCCATGTCAGGGAACTGCACGTCGAAGCTGCCCATCCCCTCGGCAGCCACACTCTCTTCATCGCAAAGATTACCGCCGAGCATCGCCTTGCAGAAGGACCACACTTCTTCACCGCACACGGCCTCTATAACTCGTGGCAGCATCAGCCAGCACTGGTTCCAGCACAAACTCACATGCACGAAGCAGGGAACGCACTCTCCTGAACGAATTAACTTTCACAATGATAATTTTCAATTTCTAACATCCACAGATTTTGCGCACTGCAATCTCTGCGCAGCCCTTCATCCATTAGACTGGTGCTGCGGAGAAACAATGAAGAACGTACGCACCATTGCACTCGCAGTCGCAACCACTTTCGCAATGCAGCCGGTCTGGGCAGCAGACGCAGTCAAGCCGAAAGACGCCATCCACCACATCGTCGTGATCTTTCAGGAGAACGTCTCCTTCGATCACTACTTCGCCACCTACCCGGTCGCTCTCAACCCCGCAGGTGAGCCGAAGTTCGTCGCATTGCCGAACACACCGAAGGTGGAAGGACTCAGCGGCGATCTGCTGACGAAGAATCCAAACTCGCTGAACCCGCTGAACGGCACAGGCGCCGCGAACCCCTTCCGCCTGCGCCGCGATCAGGCCTTCACCGCCGATCAGAGCCATGCGTACCGCGCCGAGCAGCTCGCCTACAACGGCGGCAAGCTCGATCTCTTTCCCAAGTCCGTCGGCCGTCCCGACGGCCCGCGCGTCCCCGGCGACACCACCGGCATTCCCGCCACCGCCGGTCTTACCATGGGCTACTTCGACGGCAACACCGTCACCGCATTCTGGAACTACGCGCAGCACTTCGCCATGAGCGATCGTCACTTCGACGTGACCTTTGGCCCGTCCACCCCCGGCGTGATCAATCTCGTCTCCGGCCAGACCAACGGTGTCGTGAACGATCAGAACGCCGAAGGCGACATCCTCGATGACGGCTACGGCGGCTACACGCTCATTGAAGATCCCAATCCCTTCGGCGACGTCTGCTCCAGCACCTCCGGCGGACTCGTCCACATGACCGGCCGCAACGTCGGCGACCTGCTCACCGCAGCCAATATCTCCTGGGGATTTTTTCAGGGCGGCTTCGACCTCACCTACGTGAACGAGAACGGCACCACCGGCTGCCGCCGCAGCCACAAGACTCTCGCCGGCAATGAGAAGCACGACTACACGCCGCATCATCAGGGCATGCAGTACTACAAGTCCACCTCCAACCCCGACCACAAGCGTCCAACCTCATTGAAGGCCATCGGCACCAACGCCGATGTCGCGAATCACCAGTACGACACGCATGACTTCGTCGATGCACTGAAGGCCGGCAACTTTCCCGCCGTCACCTTCCTCCGCGCGCCCGCCTATCAGGACGGCCACGCCGGCGCCTCCGATCCCCTTAGCGAACAGGAGTTCGTCGTCGGCATGATCAACCTCATCCAGCAGCAGCCCGACTGGGAGCACACCGCCGTCATCATCGCGTACGACGACTCCGACGGCTGGTACGATCACGTCTTCGGCCCCATCGTAAACGGCTCCGCCTCGAAATCCGATCGTCTCGACGGCGAAGGTAAGTGCGGCAACGCAGCCACCGCGCTCGGCGGCGTCGATCCCAAAGCTCTACACGTGAACGGCCGCTGCGGCTTCGGCCCCCGCCTGCCGTTGCTGGTCATCTCGCCCTGGTCGAAACCAAACTACGTCGACCACGCGATCTCCGACCAACCGTCAATCACTCGCCTCATCGAAGACACCTTCCTCGGCAGCCAGCGCATCGGCCAGGGATCCTTCGATGCAGCCGCCGGCCCATTGAACAACATGTTCGACTTCAGCAAGAAGACTCCGCAGAACCTCCGTCTCGTTCTGCTCGATCCAAAGACCGGCCTGGTCACATCGACGAACAGCAAATAGAGGAAGCAATGAAGCCGTGGACGCGTCGACAGCTCATGCAACACGGCCTACTCGCCGCCACAGCGAGCACTCTGCCCGCGCGCGCCATGCAGATGACGGGCATGCACATGCCCCCGCCAGACTCATCCGCGCCCGCACATCATCCGCGCACCATGGACGCCATGAAGCTGGCATCCTTCGTCGATCCCTTGCCGCTGCCGCAACGCATCCTCCCGCAGGGCCGTCGCTCCTCGAAAATACATGGCGCCGTAAATGCGCCGTACTACCGCGTGAACGTGCGCGAGATCCACTGGCAAATGCACCGCGATCTCCCGCCCACGCGCATGTGGAGCTACGGCACCACCGGCGCGCCCGTCCTCATCGAAGCTCATAGCAAGCAAGGCGTTCTCGTCGACTGGCAGAACCATCTTCCCGCCGAGCACTTTCTCCCGCTCGACGCGCCCATGCCAGGCATGGAACACGCCCCTCCCACCCGCATCGTCACCCACCTCCACGGCGCCCGCGTGCCCACCGACAGTGACGGCTATCCCGACGACTGGTTCGGCCCCGGCAAAAACAAGCTCTGTTACTACCCCAATCACCAGGATGCGACCGCCCTCTGGCTGCACGATCACGCCATGGGCATCAACCGCATGAACATCTTTGCCGGCCTGATGGGCTGGTACCTCCTGCGCGACGAAGTGGAAGACAAGCTCAATCTCCCGAAAGGGAAGTACGAGCTGCCGCTGCTTCTCTACGACCGCAGCTTCGACATGCACGGCCAGCTCTACTACCCCAACCCGCCCGACGAAGGCTCCTGGTCGCAGGAGTACCTCGGCGACGCCATGGTCGTGAACGGCAAAGTAAAGCCCTGGCACGCCGTCGAACCCCGTCGCTATCGCCTGCGCATCGCCAACACCGCGAACTCGCGCTTCTTCTCTCTCTCGCTCTCCAACGGCCAGAGCTTCCACGTCATCGGCTCCGACCAGGGCCTGCTCGCCGCTCCCATCGAGCTCAAACGCCTCGTCCTCGCCCCCGCCGAACGTACCGACATTCTCGTCGACTTCTCACACGCTCGCGGCGAAAACGTCGTCCTCATGAGCGACCACCTCGAGCTCATGCAGTTCCGCGTCAGCAACGATCCCGTACACGACGACACACACATCCCCGCAACCCTCCATCCGATAACCCGCATCGACGAGTCCACCGCCATTCGCACGCGCCTCATGACCTTGAACGAGTTCGACGCCGACGACGGCTCCGCCATGACCATGCTGCTCAACCGCAAGCACTGGGCCGAACCCGTCACGGAGATCGTCAAGCTCAACACCACCGAGATCTGGAGCCTCATCAACCTCACCGACGACGTGCACCCCATCCACCTGCACCTCGTCCGCTTCCAGATCCTCGACCGTCAGGGCTTCTCCGACTTCGACTACCTCGACAACGAGCAGCTGCACTACACCGGTGATCGCATCCCGCCCGCGCCGCACGAGATGGGCTGGAAAGACATCGTGCAATGCCCACCCGGCACCGTCACCCGCATCATCGTCCCATTCCAGGGCTACACAGGCCGCTACCTCTGGCACTGCCACATCCTCGAACACGAAGCCAACGACATGATGCGTCCCTACGACGTCATCGCCTGATATTTTTTATGTCGTCATTCTGAGCGGAGCATTGCGCTTTTGCAATGCGGAGTCGAAGGACCCCTGTATTGTTTTTATCGCGCTTCCACTCTTTATCGATTGGAAAAATTAGACAGAACAGCACTGGTAAAAAAAGAGGCTCCCATACGGGAGCCTCTTCTGCAGCATAAACCTGCGCTTATCTGTGACCACCACCGTGACCACCGCCACTGTGACCGGATCCACCACCGTGGAATCCACCACCGCCGTGGCCGCCATAGCCGCCGTGATATCCGCCACCATAACCACCGCGATAGCCGTATCCGCCGCGGTAGTATCCGCCGCGATAGCCACCCCAACCGCCATAGCCCCAGCCGAACCCTACGCCGTAGGGATATCCGTAGTAGCCATAAGGATAGCCATAGTAGGGATACGCATAACCGTAACCCGGAGCGACCACCACATAGCCCGGACCATCCTCCTGCGCATAGTTAGAGCGATCCGGCGGCGCCTGCTGATTGTCATAGCCAGGCTGCTGGCTATCGTTGTACTGCTGCTGCGGATTACCGTTATATTGCTGCCGGACCGGCGCGCCCTGTTCAATCGGTGCGGGCGGCTGGGTATTCTGTGCGATGGTAGGCAAAGCCGTAGCAACGAGAGCGGCCAGGGAGAGAAGGATCGGTGTGCGCTTCTGCATAAAAACCTCTGCCGATATAGATGCAGAAGCAGCAAAAATGTTTCTGTCGCCAGAATGCCGACTTTATCGTATGAAGTTCAATGTCGATAGGGAAGAGAGAGGCAGAAATGCCTGAAAAGAAATGGCTCCTGAGGTAGGACTCGAACCTACAACCCTTCGGTTAACAGCCGAATGCTCTGCCATTGAGCTACTCAGGAGTGTCTGTAAAGGCCGCCGCAAGGGCCGCGCTTCACCTCTTTGTTTATAACAAAATAGCGTGCCCCGGTCAAAGCCGGGCCTGTGCATCTCAACATGCGCCACATCCACTCTTGACATCCTCTTTCCTCCGCATGCAGAGTGAGCGTATCGCACTGTTATCGATAACTACGCGGCGTTCCGCACATCTCTTGGAGACTTCATGAAAAACCGCAGCATCCTCGCCGCACTCGCGCTCTCCACCGCGCTCACATGCAGCCTGCACGCGCAGGTACCCGCCGCGCCGCCCGCAGCACCGTCGAATGATGCTCCCGCCGCCGCTCCCGCGCCGAAAGTTTCACCATACGCCGCCACCGAATACCGCGATATCGCCTACGGCCATCAGAGCAACGTCGATCAGCTCCTCGACGTCTACACCAACGCCGCCTCCAGACCCGGCAAGCCCGCTCCGGTCCTTGTCTACTTCCACGGCGGAGCCT
>Ga0206925_1159_pt1 | contig 12647 bp, 15 predicted proteins | sample Alteio_BWOrgHeat_62_FD_152944 | JGI IMG/M metagenome (GOLD analysis project Ga0206925, IMG submission 152944) | Enriched cells from forest soil in Barre Woods Harvard Forest LTER site, Petersham, Massachusetts, United States -... | ecosystem: Environmental > Terrestrial > Soil > Temperate forest >...
CCGCGCCCGTCACGCCCCAGAAGAGCACGCGCCGCTGCTGGGCCCCATAGATCTTGAAGAGCCCGAAGAGCAGCAGGAAGACAAAAAGATTATCGATCGAGAGCGACTCTTCGATCACATAGCCCGTAGCGAACTGCGTCGCCGCGGCCATGCCCATCGCGCGCCACACAAAGACCGCAAACCCCGCGGCCACCAACACCCAGCCGCCCGTCCACAGCGCCGCGCGCTTCGCCGATGTATCGTCATGCGCGCTCGAAGCAATCAGCTCTGCCCCCAGCATCACAGCCAGCAGCAGGTGAAATCCAATCCAGTACGAGATGGGAGTGTCGGTCATCGTTGTTAGTGTTTCACGAAGCGTGATCCCGTCCGCGCAGGACTACTTCTGATTGATCAGCTGGATAGTCTCCGTCAGCACATCGCCGGAGGTCTGCAGGCTCTTCACGCTCAGCTTATCCAGCGTGTCCTCTGCCGTATGATGCCAGCCATCCGGGGTGCTCTCCGTATGCGGCCCATAGTCGCTGTCGATCACGTCAGCCGTCGCCACGCCACGCTGCAGGAACGGCAGGTGGTCGTCCTCCATGTAGCCCTTCGTCTTGAAGAAGTTTCCCGCGTGCCCTGTATTCTTCGCGGCCTGGTAGATGGTGTCCTCCAGCCACGAAGTCGAGTTCTGCTCGCGGATCACGTTCAGATCCTTATCGCCGATCATGTCCACGATCAGCACTGCCTTGATGCTGCCCAGCGTGCCGTTCGCCTGCCACTTCGCCGCGAGATGCCGCGTGCCGTAGAGCGAATCCGTGTGCGACCACTGCTGCACCGCCTCTTCGCCATCGTCGAAGAGCAGCCAGACGCTGTACCCATCCAGCTTCTTCCCGTTGGCGGTCGCTGCGCGCAGATGGTTCGCCATCTCCATCAAGATCGCCGATGTCGCCGCGCCGTCATTGGCGCCAACGAACGGAATATTGCGCAGCGGATAGTTCGTCTCGTAGTGCGAGGCCAGCACGATCACGCCCGGCTTCGTCCCCGGGTAGCGCACGATGTAGTTGCGCATCAGTTGCGGCCCGGCAGGCGTATTCGATGTAAAGCTGTCGGTCTCGAGCCAGCCCTTCGCCGCCTCTGGCGCAAAGAACTTCTTGAAGTACGCTTCCACCTTCAGCTTCGCATCGCTGCCGTTATACCGCGGACCATAGGCGACGATCTCGCGCGTGTACTGCATCGTCCGCGCGCCGCTGAACGAGCCAGCCGTGCTCTGCGCTGGAGCAGCACAGGCGCACGCCAGTGCAATTACGGCGCACCATCTGGTTAGGAAAGCTCTTCGCATCACGTCCCTCGCAGCACTTATAGCTTGGCCAGCTTCTTTTCTTTTCTCTTCGGATGGAAGATATACGCCACGCCGATGCTCAGGAAGAAGAGCACCAGCATCGGCGTCGCAAAGATGCACATGCTGATCGGATCCGGCGCCGGGCAGATGATCGCCGCGACGATGAAGATGATCAGGATCGCGTAGCGCACATTGCGCCAAAGAAATCCCGCATCCACGATCCCGAAGATCGCCAGGAAAAAGACCAGGATCGGCAGCTCAAACGTCACACCCAGCCCAAGGATCACCGAGAGAAAGAAGTTCGTATACTCCTCGATCGTGATCACCGGGTTGAAGTGCTTGCCGAAGTCCGTGATCAGCACCTTCAACGCGCCCGGGAAGACGTAGTAGTAGCCGAAGGCCGCGCCGGCAAAGAACAGACCGATCGTCGCCGCCATGAACGGCACCACGTAGCGCTTCTCATGCGTGTACAGGCCCGGCGAGATGAACAGCCACACCTGGTACAGAATGAACGGCGACGTAATGATGCAGCCGCCGAAGAACGCCGTCTTCAGGTAAAGATTCAGCGGGTCCGTCGGATGCGTGTAGTTCAGCGCAATATGCAGATTGTTCAGCGGAGCCTGTACGAAGTCGTACAGCTGCACGTGAAAGATATATGCGATGCAGAGCCCAACAGCCAGCGCAATCGCCGAACGTATCAGCACCTTGCGCAACTCATCCAGATGCTGCATCAGGCTCATGCCAGGCAGTTCGGCGCGATCGGTCACTGCATTGCGCGCACGGTCGATCAAATCCCTGTCATCAGCCATGCGTCGTGTGCCCTTCAGTTGTCTTTTCGTTCGCTGCAGGGATGGAGTCGGCCAGCGCATTCACCGCGTCCGAAGATGTCGTAGCGGGTGCCGCAGTTTCTGCGTCGGGGATCGGCACCTCATCCGTGATGCGGTCGTCCACGACACTCATGGCGGTTTCCACGCTCTGCGCGACGGGCAATCCTGTCTCCGGCGGGCGTATGCTCAGCTCGCCTTCTGATGCGATCTCCAGCGGAGCCGGCTCCTGCATCTCCGCTTCATGCCGCTTCAATTCCAGCGCCGCGGCGTCCTCGGCCGTCAGGGTAGCGTCATAGACCGGTGGCGGGGCTGCAGCCTCAAGCGCGGCGACCTTCTTCTCCTGCTCGGCGCGTTCCGTGACGCGCATCTCTTCTTCCATCTGCATCTTGAACTCGTTGCTCGCGCGACGGAACTCGCCCATCAGCTTGCCCAGCTGGCGCGCAAGCTCCGGCATCTTCTTCGGTCCGAAGAGGATCAGCGCCAACACAAAGATAAAGATGTAGTCCCCAAAGCCCGGCATACGCCCAATCATAGCGGGTACGGCCCGCCCTCACAAAATGGGAACGCATCAGCGCGTTAGGCGGATGGTTCCCGTGCCCGCATTCTTTAAAATCCTGTTGCAATCGTGTAAAATCATCGCTACGGGTGTTTCTCTGCCAACGCAGGCAAACGCCAGTAACTTTGCGACGTTTGCCCCTCCGGAAGCGTCCAATGGATAGAAGCCGAATCTGCTCTGGTCACGGATCAGGGCTCTCGGTAAGTAAGAACTGCAACATCCCCGCGGGTTGGGTGCTCCGGCACAGTGAATCCGCTGCAGTTCATAGTTTTAACGATGCTTTCAACATCCCCGTTTCAGGGATACGATCCGGCTCCAAAACCGGACGTGCCGCTGAGACTGAAGGCGGAACACTAGATGACGAGCGTATTACTCGAAGAACCCCCGGTTCTTGACACTGCTGCCGTACCCACAGGCGAAGCCTGCCCGCTGGACCACTACCTCGCCCTGCCCGACCACACCATGGACGCGCGCATCGCTGCCGCACGCAAAAAACTGGGCAAAGAGGCCGTAATCTTCGGCCACCACTACCAGCGCGATGAGGTCATCCAGTTCGCCGATCACACCGGCGACTCCTACAAGCTCTCCAAAATCGCCGCCGAGACCGACGCGAAGTACATCCTCTTCTGCGGCGTGCACTTCATGGCCGAAAGCGCCGACGTCCTCGGCCGCGACTACCAGCAGGTCATCCTGCCCGATCTCAACGCCGGCTGCTCCATGGCCGACATGGCCGGCATCGACCAGGTCGAAGAGTGCTGGGAAGCCCTCGAAAAGGCCGGCCTCACCGCCGTTACCGACGGCGGCATCCTCCCGCTCACCTACATGAACTCCTCTGCCGCCATCAAGGCCTTCTGCGGCGAACGCGGCGGCCTGGTCTGCACCTCCTCCAACGCCCGCAAGGCCTTTGAGTGGGCCTTCGCCCGCGCGCAGAAGATCCTCTTCCTGCCCGACCAGCACCTCGGCCGCAATACCGCCTTCGAGATGGGCATTCCGCTCAGCGAGATGGTCGTCTGGGATCCGTACATGATCAACGGTGGTGTGCCGCTCGAGCGCCTGAAACAGGCGAAGGTCATCCTCTGGAAGGGCCACTGCTCCGTGCACCAGCGCTTCCTGCCGGAGCACGTCGACAACGTTCGCGCAAAGTACCCCGGCATCCAGGTCATCGTGCACCCCGAGTGCCGCTGGGAGGTCTGCCAGAAGGCCGACGCTCTCGGCTCCACCGAGCGCATCATCGAGGTCATCGAGAACGCTCCCGAAGGCAGCAGCTTCGCCGTCGGTACCGAGATCCATCTCGTGAACCGCCTCGCCAGGCGCTTCGCTCCCCTCGGCAAGAAGGTCATCACCCTCGACGACGCCGGCTGCCTCTGCACCACGATGTACCGCATCTCGCCGCAGCACCTGGCCTGGGCCCTCGAGAACCTCGTCGACGGCCACGTCGTCAACCGCATCAAGGTCCGCGACGATATCAAGCACTGGGCCAAGATTGCCTTAGACCGCATGCTCGAGGTTCGGTAGTAATTTTTATTACTTGTCATCCCGCAGCGAAGGGACTGCTTCTGTCTTTGCCCGCTGTTTTAAGGCCGTCATCCTGAGCGGAGCATCGCGCTTTTGCGATGCGCAGTCGAAGGACCTGTATTTGTCTTGTTATCGAGCGAAGCTCGACCTTCGCAGAATGTTAGAGGCAGCACCCATGGTTCAGCGCAAATCATTCCTCGCAATTCTCGCCGTACTACTGACCGTGCTTCTGCTCGGTTGGTTGACGGTCCATTATCTTGCCGGAGTGGCCAGCCACTAATGCGTACCTTCACCCTCAACGAAGCGCAGACCATGCTGCCCGTCCTGGAAGCTTTGATCCGCCGGGCTATCGCGGCAAATGCAAAAGCGGTAAGCGTCGAAGAAGAGATGCAGCAGCTCAACCAGCGCATCTTCCTCTCCGGCGGCATGCACGTGGACGTGTCTCAGGCAGCCCGCCGCCGCGGCGAGCGCGAGATCGCCATCCGCGAAGCCAAAGACACCCTCGCCGAGATCGACGCCATCGGCGTCCAGGTCAAAGACCTCAACACCGGCCTCCTCGACTTCCCCTGCAAGATGGACGGCGAAATAATCCTCCTCTGCTGGAAGCTCGGCGAAAAAGAGATCACCCACTGGCACACGGTAGAGTCCGGCTTCGGCGGTCGCCAGCCCCTGGACGATCGCTTCAAAAACGAAAAGCCGCAATAGCTATTCAGCCGATAGAATGCGCCCATGAAGAAACTCCTCTGCATTGCTGTTCTACTCATGGCGGTTGGCAAGTCTTTTGCGCAGACATCTGCGGTATCCTCCTGCCTCGCGGTTACGCAGGATTTCTACCGTTGGTATGGAACAACGTTCACCTACTCTGCGGCTCTCCGCAAAAAGTCAAAATTGTTCAGCGTGACTCTGCGCGCTGCTCTATACGCAGATTATGCAGCTGCAGCCAAAAATCCCGGAGAAATCGTCGGTCTCGATTGGGATCCCTTCCTTGCCGCGCAGGACACAGTGGTACTTACGGCAAGAACTGCACATATTCGCAATGGAAGCTGTTTTGTCGATATGTTCGCTCCTCAGGAAAAGGAAGCGCATGTTGTTCCTGAACTCCAGCGGACAGGAAGTATTTGGATCTTTACGAACTTTCACTATCCGGCCAATGGGTCCACTGCTCCAAGCGATTTACTCAGCGCACTCAAACATCTGAAGGCAGACCGCGATCGCAATCCCGAAATTAAAAAGTAGTTAGTCCTGTACCAGCGTCCCCTGATGAAACACAATCCTCCACGCTGACCCATCGCGCCGCCAGATCGTCGTCCGTCGTGTCTTCCGCACACCATCTTGCAGCAACCGATACGTCAGCAGATAGAGTCCCGGCGCCAGCTCGCGGCAGGAGAAATCCGTCGCCTCCCACACATCTTCGTGCGCCTGCGCATGCCGCTTCTCCAGAGCATCCAGCACATCCTCCCGCCCATATCTCCTGCCGGACGCACCGATCTCAAAAAATCCGTCGGCCATCATCGCCGCAAAATCCGCACGCGTCGTGCCGAACTCCGGCCGGTGAAAGATCGGTTCACGCGCCTTCAGCTCTTCCAGAATCTGATCCGTAACCGTCATACGATAAGAATAAAGCGATCTGCTCGCTGTAGTTCATTCTGGCCCTCGCGATAGGATGGATGCATGAAAAAGCTCCTGCTGCCCAGCCTCCTGCTCCTCCTGTCTGCCGTGCCTTCACCTGCGCAGAACCCCTCGCCGCTGGTGCGGCTGGAGAAGATGCCGAGCCAGAGCTGCCGTTCCTTTGTGGAAGATTTTTACGGCTGGTACAGGAAATCGCCTCACCGTGACCTGACCCGCAGACCCTCAGGCCCGCGCTGGGTGCAGGCGCTGAAGCTGAAGCCAAAATCCTTCGATGCATCCCTGCTGCAGCAGCTGCAGCAGGAGAATGCGACCGGTAACGGCCTGCCCATCGATCCCATCCTTGGCATCAGCCAGCCGGACAACTGGCATCGCATCTACGCCAACGACAACGTGGACGGCTATCACTGCAACGCCGATCTCCTGGCCACATTTGATGAGCACAGCGCGGGCAGCGTGGTTGTGTCTCCGGAGTTGCGCGTGGTGCATGCCCACTGGAAGTTTGTGAACTTCCACTACCGGCAGAACGACGCCATGCCGGCGAACAATCTGCTGGACATTCTTAAGCTCCGGCGCGAAGCCCGCCTCAGGAACGAAAAGCTGCAGTAGCCTGAAGCGAAACGTACTGCGCTACCTTAACTCTCAAAATCTGAACCAGTTCCGCATCCATGTACTCGTAATTGTCGGGGATATTGAGAACTACGATCCGCTTTGTCTTAAGTAGCGATTTAAAGCTGTTCAACAGCTTTTTCTGATGACTGCGCTCCATCACAAAAATAATGTCGGCGTCTTCAATCATCTCCCTTGAAACCGGAGTTTCGGCATCGGGGTTTGTTCCCGCTGAAGTGACCTCTAAATGAGGCAGTGCTGAAAAGACAGCCTCAGCGGTGGGACTACGAAGACGGTTTCGGCTGCAGACAAAAAGAAGATTCATCGAAGTAAACTCACCCAAGCTTAATCCACAGCTCTTACTTGTCAAACGATAATAATTATCGTTTACTAGTTCTTCTATGTCGCAAACTTCTACTTTTCGTGAGATCTGCGCCGCCCACGGCATCGCCGTGACGCACCAGCGTCAGGTCCTGTACGAAGTGATGCAGAAGCTCCACGGCCATCCGAGTCCGGAGGAGATCTATGCGGCAGTCAAGAAGCAGATCCCCGCGATTTCGCTCGCAACGGTCTACAAAAACCTTCACCTGTTCATCGAAAGCGGCGTCTTCAAGGAGATGAGCATGCACCATGGCTCGCTCCGCGTCGAGATGAATGCTCACGAGCACCATCACCTCGTCTGCTCCCAGTGCAAATCCGTATCTGATATTCCCGAGGCCGACGTCAGCAAACTTCTCGGCCTCAGCAGCAAGCGCAAGCGCGCCGCCAACGGCTTCCAGATTCAGCGCCTCGCCATTGATGTCATCGGTCTCTGCGCGAAGTGTCAAACCGCATAACAATCTCTTGCAACAGAGTCTTTTGAATTCAAGGAGCACATCACATGGCAAACGAAAATGAAGCAAAGTGTCCCTTCGGTCATAGCAGCAGCTCAGGCACCAAGAATCGCGACTGGTGGCCCAACGGTCTGAATCTGGACCTGCTGCACCAGCACTCGTCGCTCTCCAACCCCATGGGCGAAGAGTTCGACTACAAGGCCGCCTTCAACAGCCTCGACTACGACGCGCTCAAGAAAGACATCGCCGCGCTCATGACCGACTCGCAGGACTGGTGGCCCGCGGACTTCGGCCACTACGGTCCGCTGTTCATCCGCATGGCCTGGCACAGCGCCGGCACCTACCGTACCTTTGACGGTCGCGGCGGTGGTGGCCGTGGCCAGCAGCGTTTCGCCCCGCTTAACAGCTGGCCCGACAACGTTAACCTCGATCGCGCCCGCCGCCTGCTCTGGCCCATAAAGCAGAAGTACGGCAAGAAGATCTCCTGGGCCGATCTGCTGATCCTCACCGGCAACGTCGCGCTCGAGACGATGGGCTTCAAGACCTTCGGCTTCGCCGGTGGCCGCGCCGATGTGTGGGAGCCGGATCACGACGTAAACTTCGGCGCCGAAACCACATGGATGGGCACCGACAAGCGCTTCTCCGGCGAGCGCGAGCTGGCCAAGCCGCTCGGCGCGACCCATATGGGTCTCATCTACGTGAACCCGGAAGGCCCGGACGGAAAGCCCGATCCCATCGCCGCAGCCAAAGACATCCGTGAGACCTTCGGCCGCATGGCGATGGACGATATTGAGACCGTCGCCCTCATCGCCGGTGGCCACACCTTCGGCAAGACCCACGGTGCGCACGGCGGCCATCATCTCGGCAAGGAGCCCGAAGGCAGCGTCATCGAAGAGCAGGGCCTCGGTTGGAGCAGCGCCTATGAAACAGGCATTGCGGGTGACGCCATCACCAGCGGTCTTGAAGTGACCTGGACCACCAAGCCCACCACCTGGACCAACGACTTCTTCGAGCACCTCTTCAAGTACGAGTGGGAGCTGACCAAGAGTCCCGGCGGCGCACACCAGTGGAAGCCCAAGGGCGACGCCGGCAAAGACACCGTCCCCAGCGCGCATGACAAGGCCAAGACGCATCAGCCCGGCATGCTCACCACCGATCTCGCTCTGCGCTTCGATCCTGCGTACGAGAAGATCTCGCGCCGCTTCCTCGAGCATCCGGAAGAGTTTGCCGATGCCTTCGCTCGTGCCTGGTTCAAGCTGACCCATCGCGACATGGGCCCACGCACCCGTTACCTCGGACCGGAAGCTCCGAAGGAAGTGCTCGTCTGGCAGGATCCCATCCCTGTCGCCGATCACGCCCTCGTCAACGATCAGGACGTCGCCGCGCTCAAGGCGAAGATCCTCGCTTCGGGCCTCACCGTCTCGCAGCTGGTCTCTACCGCATGGGCCTCCGCTTCCAGCTTCCGCGGCTCCGACAAGCGCGGCGGTGCCAACGGCGCACGTATCCGCCTCTCTCCGCAGAAGGACTGGGCAGCGAACGAACCCGAGAAGCTCGCAAAGGTGCTGAAGACTCTCGAAGGCATTCAGGCGGAATTCCAGACCGGTGGCAAGAAGATCTCGCTCGCCGATCTCATCGTTCTCGCCGGCGCTGCCGGTGTCGAACAGGGTGCAAAGAACGCCGGCATCAATGTCACCGTTCCGTTCACTGCGGGCCGCATGGATGCTTCGCAGGAGCAGACCGACGTAGAGTCCTTCTCGTTCCTCGAACCCATCGCCGACGGCTTCCGTTCCTACTCGAACGGCACCACCGAGCCGGCAGAGGTTCTCCTGCTCGACAAGGCACAGCTCCTCACGCTCACCGCGCCGGAGCTCACCGTTCTCGTCGCCGGCCTGCGCGTGCTCAACATCAACTACGGTCAGACGAAGTACGGCGTCTTCACCGGCAAGCCCGAAGCGCTCACCAACGACTTCTTCCTCAACCTGCTCGACATGAGCACGGTCTGGAAGGCGACCACGGACGCGCAGGACATCTTCGAAGGCCGCGATCGCAAGACCGGCAACGTGAAGTGGACGGCAACGCGTGCGGACCTCATCTTCGGTTCGAACGCGCAGCTTCGCGCCCTCTCTGAGGTCTACGGAAGCACCGACGCGCACGAGAAGTTCGTCAAGGATTTCGTCGCTGCCTGGAACAAGGTGATGAACCTCGACCGCTACGACATCGAAGGCGCTCGCAAGTAAAAGCTAACCGCAGCAAAAACAGAAACGGCATGCAGGCTCAAAGAGCTGCATGCCGTTTTCTTCTGCTATCGCTTTTCTGCAACCCAAGCCGCTCGTGCGGTATCTTACAAAAAGAATGCGTAAGTTCCTCGGACTCCTTCTTCTTCTCACCGCCTGCTCTTCCTCGAATTACAGGCCCTATCCTGCTGCGCCGCCGCCCGCGCCGCAGATGGATCTCACCGCTGAGCTCCTCTGCCAGGGCTTCGTGCAGGATTTTTACGACTGGTACGTCAAGCTTTGGAACGCCGACGGCGGCGTGCAGAACATCTCCGACGTCCGCGCTCTAAACCTGCGTCCCGATAGCTTCAGCTCCGACCTCACCTCGCGCCTGATGCGCGACGCGTCCATGCATCGCCGGAATCCCGGCATGATGACGCTCGATGGCGACCCATTCCTCTCCGGCCGCTACTACGCCGGCTCCTTCACCATCGCGCACATCACCGTCGAGCAGGATGGCCACTGCTTCGCCGATATGTACGACGTTGAAGATCCCAAAAGCCGCGTTCTCGTCACGCCGGAGCTCGAACCCGTCGGCGATAGCTGGCGCTTCGTGAACTTCCACTATCCCAAACATGGCAATGTGCAGGCAGGCGATATTCTCGACACGCTCGAGGCATTCCAGGAAGATCGCCACAAGCCCACCGGGCAGTAGCTACGGCCGGCCATCCGCCGTCCACGCCGGCTTCCACTTCGTATCGGCCAGCCACTCCACCGGCGCAATCATCGACGCCACGGCCTCCGTCATAAAGCGGAAATCGATCAGCCCGATCTCGTCCTTCGCCGTGTGATACTCCGGCTCCAGCGCAAAGCTCGACACCGTATGCGCCACCACGCCGCTGTTCTTCGCCAGCGTGTAGTTGTCCGACCGCTGAAAGAACTTCTGCACCAGCCGCGGATCGGCGACCAGCTTCGCGCCGTGCTGTGCCAGCATCGCGCCCAGGGAAGACCGTTCATATCCCGTCAGCCACAATGAGCCTTTCGTCAGAGGATCAGCGCGCCCGATCATCTCGAACTCCAGGTTTGCAACGATGCTCGTGATCGCCACCGGCGGCTTCGCCAGAAACGCCCGCGCGCCAAACCCGCCCATCTCTTCTGATCCGAAGCACGCAAACACTACCGTGCGCTTTGGCCTCGCTTGTGCGAGTATCCGCGCCATCTCCATCACCGCTGCTGTGCCCGATGCATCATCGTCCGCACCATTGCAGATCGTATCGCCCTGCACCGCAGGACATACCCCCAGGTGATCCAGATGCGCCGTCAGCAGAATCACTTCGTCCTTCAAATGCGCATCACGCCCTCGCAGAATGCCGACAGCATTCCACGTCTTTACTCGCGGTACCGCCTCATACTGCTTCATGTGCTCTGCCAGCTTCTGCGGTAGCGGATGCGGCAACGCAGCAGCCTGCACAAAGCCACCGGCATCGCCGCCGGGTTCCAGCCCCAGGCGCGCAAACTCAGTGGCTACATACTCTGCAGCCCGGTGCTCATCTTCCGTTGCACTGCCGCGCCCGCGCATAGCATCCGAAGCAAGAAATCCCACATCCGCCCGCAGATTGCGCTCTATATTCGCCTGTGCCGCGATATTTTTTCCATGAAACGAAATGCCGCTTGTGCCGTCTAAATCCTGTCCCACGGCGGCAGCCGCAAATGCATACAGTACGAACACGCCGGTCAGAATGCGCTGCATCATCCGGCGATTATAGGCGTGGCGCGCCCATGCGCGGACACATCGCTACAATCATTAACAGGTCCATCGCAGGAGAGAGCAGCAATGAGCATCCGCACCACACCCCGCATCCTCGGCAAAGTCCTCGCGCTCGCCGTCGTTTTCATCAGCGCAGGCCTCTTCACCGGATGCGGCGCCTTCTGGTCTCCCGTTACGGACACGGGCGGCAGCGGTGGAGGCAGCACCAACGGCAGCTACGTCTATGCCGTCAAGAACGGTACCAACTCCGTCGCCGGCTATGCTGTCAGCTCCGGCGGCCTGACCGCCATCAGCGGTTCGCCGGTGACGATTCCCGCCGCTCCCACATCGCTTGCCATCACTCCGGCAAATAGCTTCCTCTACATCGGCACCAGCGGCGGCGTCTACGGATACTCCATCGGCACCGGCGGTGTACTCAGCTCGCTCAACAGCAATGCTGTCCTCATCTCCGGCGTCGTTCCCGCCTCCATGGATATCTCGCCCGACGGCAACTGGCTTCTCGTCCTCAGCGGTTCCATCGCCAACGGCATCTATGTCTATCCGCTGAATACCTCCACAGGCATTCCCGGTGCAGCTGCCCAGCAGAACCTCAGTGTCCCCCTCAGCGGCATTCCGCAGGCCATCAAGTTCGCGCCGAATCAGGCGATCGTAGCCGCTACCTTCGGCTCCGGTGGCGACGACACCTACACCTTCAACTCCAGCACCGGCGCGCTGACGTTCGTCAGCCCCATCAACTTCACCTCGAACGATGCGGCAAACTCCAGCGATAGCACCGTCGTCTTCAACGCCACCTCCAACGAGCTCTTCATCGCGCGCGGCGGCGGCGGCAATGCGATCGCCACCTATCCCATCAACGCCACAAGCGCATTCATCCCCAGCAATCAGGCAATCCTGTATGCGACCTCCGGCACCAACCCCCTTGCAGCCATCCTCTCGCAGAGCGGTTCTTATGCCTACGCCGTCAATACCGGCCCTCTCGTCACTCCTGGCAACACCATCTCGGGATACACCGTAGGCGGCAGCCCATCCTCCACTACGAACACTGTCACGCTGACCACGCTGGCGACCTCGCCCTACGGCTCGCTCGCAACCGGGCCTGCCGCCATCGTCGCAGACAAGAGCGGCGGCTACATCATCGTGCTGAACCAGTCCGGCAACTCTGACCTCGTCGAGTACAGCATCAACACCGGCGTCACCTCTCCCGGACAGCTGCAGCTCAACGGCTCCGTCAGCACCGGACTCAGCATCTCCAGCAGCAACGTCGGCGCCGGCGTCGCCCTTGTCGCAACCCACTAACTCTTTCGAGCATAAAAAAGGATGCAGCTCGCAACAGCTGCATCCTTTTTATTGCGTACCGCTTTAGATCATCTTGATGTTGCCGT
>Ga0206925_1160_pt1 | contig 12635 bp, 10 predicted proteins | sample Alteio_BWOrgHeat_62_FD_152944 | JGI IMG/M metagenome (GOLD analysis project Ga0206925, IMG submission 152944) | Enriched cells from forest soil in Barre Woods Harvard Forest LTER site, Petersham, Massachusetts, United States -... | ecosystem: Environmental > Terrestrial > Soil > Temperate forest >...
CACGCCATCATTATCCACGTCGAGGTTGGATGCAAGGGGCATCGTTTCAATATTTGCAGGATTATCAGGCGGAAAGAGATTGTCATTATGATTAAAAGATATATTTATGATGGTATCCCTGTTGTTTTTATTTGCATTTCTGCCATTGCGTAGCAAGCAAAGAGAATCATTGCCGCCATCGCCAACCAGGGCATCCATAGCGCCATCTCCATCCACATCCATCAGGCAAAGAGAAGAATAACCATGGATACTATTTTTATGATGGATGGGATCATAGGTGTTGGTTTCGTTGCAGTTCCATGGGGTATATAGGTGCATATCGCTGACCTGGCATTTTCCCCAGCACTCATCGGTTAGGTAAAATTTCAGGCTGTCCTTGCTTTTGCCCTGGTTTCTGTACCATTGCAGTGCATTAAGGTTCACGTCAAAAGAAACAATATCCATGTACCCATCATGATCTACATCCCCGAACCAGGGATTTGATACACCGGGCAGGTATATCTGGGTTGGGTTATTATGTGCATCATACGTATAAAGCGTATCTTTAAATGCCTTGAAACCAAGAACGTATTTGTTTGTAAATGGATCGATATAGCTTGTGTTTTTGAAAACCTTTACGCCCGTACTATTTGTAATACTATGGGTAAAAATATCCGGCAATCCATCCCCGTTATAATCATATAATGAAGCCCATTGGTACAGGTCTTGCGGGAAAGCGCTTTCATACTTTGGCGTGAAATAAATTTGTGAAGAATTTTTGCCAATTGAAATAAAATTAAGAAACTGGTTTTCACTTACGTCACGGTCAAATATAAAAAGATCAGGCACACCGTCACCATTGATATCCATTTTAAAAAACATGGGGTTGGTGAGGCCGCCGGTAAAAGGGTTCTGTAACGTATCTGGTTTTGAAGTTGGGTCACCTGTAGCGGGTTGTACGACGCGCAGGTAGTTGGATTGATAATACAATGGCAGCTGCGCCTTGACGCTTATTGAAAATAGCAGCGATAATAAGACCAGGAATTTCTTCATATCAATATTTCTGCTCAATTTGCAATCAATTTAAAACGAATGATGATTCTACCCGAAATATATGAAATTTATCTCAATAACCCAATTATTTGCCACGATACCCGGAAGATAGTCCCCGGCTGCATTTATTGGGCGATAAGGGGTGAACGGTTTGATGGCAATACTTTTGTCGCCCAGGCATTTGAATTGGGCGCTGTTTATGCAGTAATAGATAATGCTGATTATAAAGTAAATAATAATTGCATCCTTGTTGAAGATACTTTAAAAACCTTGCAGGACCTGGCACAATATCATCGCAGGCAGCTTGGGATAAAAGTAATTGCCATTGCCGGATCGAATGGTAAAACAACCACTAAAGAACTGATGAGCCGGGTGCTGAACGAAAAGTTGAAAACTTTTGCTACGCCGGGTAATTTTAACAATCATATAGGGCTGCCGCTAAGTGTGTTGCAATTAACAAAAGATCATAAAGTTGCGATCCTGGAACTTGGCGCCAACCACCAGGGTGAAAATGCTTTTTTGTGCAATATTGCGGAGCCGGATATGGGCATTGTAACAAATATCGGTAAAGACCACCTGGAAGGGTTTGGAGGTATAGAAGGAGTGGAAAAAGCGAATATGGAATTGTTTGATTATCTGAAAGCACATAAAGGTACTGCTTTTGTAAATGCTGATGATGAACGCATTACAAGGAATATCGGCAGCTTGAAAACACTAAGATTTGGTCTTGAAAATGAAGCAGATATAACAGGTGAATTTATTTCAAAATTCCCAGCATTAACTGTTAAAATCAAAGACAGAATAAATCAAAATGAATATATTGTAGAATCCCATTTGTTCGGGAGTGTGAACCTATATAATATCTTGGCTGCGGCGGCTGCAGGAAGCTATTTTGATGTTGACCCATGGCGCATAAAAAATGCCATTGAAAGCTATATTCCTGAAAACAACCGTTCTCAAATTATTAAAAAAGGGAGTAATACTTTTATCATGGATGCTTACAATGCCAACCCCAGCAGTATGTTACCTGCCATCAAAGATTTTGCATCCTATCCGGCATCGCATAAGGTTCTGATACTTGGCGATATGTTCGAACTTGGGGATGACAGCGAAATTGAACACCAAAAAATGCTCGATGCCATTGACTTTGATAAGTTTACAGTAGTTGCATTGGCAGGCAAGGTTTTTTCTCAATTTAAAGAATCTTACCATGCGCATTTTTTTGAAACTACAATTGCATTAAAGGAATGGATGACAAGCCAGAATTTCGAAGATACTGTGTTTTATTTGAAAGGCTCGAGAGGGATGGCTTTGGAAACGATTTTAAATTAAAAGATTAAAAAAATCAAAAACTTAGCGTCTTTGCGCCTTTGCGAGAAATTAATTCTTTGCGTTCTTTGCGTGAACTGCCTTTAATTGATATTATAAAATATGCCACAAGACCCACAAAAAGAATACGATAACCTGGTGAAAACAATGGAAGCCAGAGGCTTGGCCAAAGCATCAAAAATGTTTGGCATGCCATGTTTAAAAACGGATAAAGGTAAGGCATTTGTCGGGTATTATAAAGGCGATGTAACCTTTAAACTTCCGCAGGAAATAGTGCAGGCATGGCTCAAACAAAAAGACACAAAACTCTTTGACCCGGCAAACATGGGCAGACCGATGAAGGAATGGCTTGTTCTACCCGTGCATTATGCAAATCACTGGACAGAACTCGCTCAAGAAGCCCTTGATTATGTGAAATGTACGACGAAGTAAATTAACATCGAAGCATTATTTGGGTTTTGAGCCGCCATGTGCATAAATAACATAATTTTTCATTGACTTAATTACGTTATTCGGCAATTGATATACAAGGGAGGGTTGTGCCCTGAGCAAAATATCATAATAGATATAACTATCCATCATCTTGAATTCCTGAACCTTTTGCAGGTTTAGAATGGCTTTATCAGTAGATTTTGGTTTGCTGTCATCATTTACAGCATAAAGAAGGTTTTGTAAACATTCTTTTTCTTCAAGTGCGGAAGTAATCCCGGGTTTTTCACCCTGACCTTCTGCATAACCAGGCTCATAGTTCCATATGGCTTTGCCCATGGCATATCCACTCCAGCCTTCTTTGCTGAGGACTTTTATTTCCTTATCCTTCTGGCCTTTAAAAACACTATATTGAGGAGAAAATATCCAGTCATCATATTTCATTCGTGCATCAGCAAATATTTCATTCATCAATTCCTGAGTTCTGATATCGTTCCGGTTTAAAACAGCAGCAAGGGCAATTTCATTTACAGCATCTTCATAATTACGTTCATTATAATAGTCCTGTGCGATAAGTAAATGCGGCTGGTAATTAACATAATTCTTGCTTATGGCCTGTTTGTATGCAGCTTCGGCTTTTTCGTAATCCTGTTCTATATCATAGGTTTGGCCTATTCTTATTTTTGCCGGGTAATAATCATTTTGCACGTCCAGTACATTTTTGTAATGCTTACGGGCTTCCTTATAATTTTTATCCTGGGTAAATGATTTCTCTCCCAATTTCCATTCGGCTTCGGCCTCTGGTGTTATTGCTATTCTTTTTACTAGCATATGCCCGTCTGAATCTTCATGATACAAACTGCTGTCATTAAGCAATTTTGAATAATCTTTTTGTGGAATATCAATGTAAAGTTCGCCTACGGCATAATTAAGTCCTGATTTTTTCATGGTACCAAAAAGTTCATCAGGTTTGTGAACAACCTGGGCCCTGAGGGGCATAAAATATCCGATAGATAGAATCGCAAATAGTGTAAGTTTTTTAAGCATGTTTGTGTTTTTTAAGGTTCCGTGTTGGAACACAGTTAAGTCTCCCATATTACCAAAAGCGAAAATAGAATAAAATTGATAGAACCTGGGTATAAGAATGGAATTTTTTTGTTAAAGCGACTTTGGCCGTTAATCCATCTGCGATTTGAAATTTGAAATTTGAAATTTGGGGCGGAAAATCGAAATTTTGAACCTTTAATCAAAGTGATAATTAATTTCGCATCAGCCAATTATCACATCGCCTAATTATCACATTATCTTATAGCCTCTTATTGCCTCATCGCCTTCCAGTCCTTTACCAATTGTTTTTCTTTGTCTGTCAATTGTTTAGGCAGGTCGACTTTTATTTTGAGATAGAGATCGCCAAATTTATCCGTTTCTCCATAGATCGGGAAACCCTTGTTTTTGAGCCTTAAAACCACTGCATTTTGCGTTTCAACAGGTATGTTTAATTTGATGTCACCACTCAATGTATGTACCTGTACTTCACCTCCCAGGAGGGCTGTAAAAATATCAATATGCTGGTCTTTGTGAAGATCATTTCCTTTTCTTTTGTAAATCGGGTCCTGGGCTATTTTAATGGTAATGTAAAGATCTCCATTTGGTCCGCCGCTTGCCCCCGGCGCACCCTTGCCTGCCAGTTTCAATACCTGTCCTTCAGCAACGCCGGGCTTTACTTTCATCCTGAGCTGCTGGTTATTTACATTGATAATTCTTGAACTGCCTTCATAGGCTTCAGGGAGGGTGATTTCCATTTCAGAGCTATAATCCTGTCCTTTAAAGGCCCTTTGCTGCCTGTTGCCTCCGCTACCTGTAGTTTGAGCCCTTTTACCAAATCCGCCACCAAAAATGCTTTCAAAAAAATCAGAAAATCCACCACCACCAAAATCCTCATCACCATTGGTATATTGATATTGAGGCCCACCGCTACCCGGTCTTTGTTGTGAATATTTACTCCAGTCGAATCCACCTCCCCCGCCAGGGTTGCCGCCTTGTTCGTATTTCTTCCAGTCGGCACCCAGTTGGTCATATTTTTTGCGACTCTCCGGATTGCTTAGTACTTCATTAGCTTCGCTTATTTCTTTAAATTTTTCCTCGGCGGCTTTGTTGCCGGGGTTCACATCAGGATGGTACTTACGAGCCAGTTTCCGGTAAGATTTTTTGATCTCATCCGCAGTGGCATTTTTAGCTACCTCCAGGCTTTTGTAATAGTCCTTAAAGTTCAATCTTTTGTCGTTTTTAAGGTGGGCAGAGCAATTTTGTTGCCATACTGATAAGGTTGACAAAGTGGCATGGTGGCGACAAGTTATTAAGTTATTGGGTTATTATGTTATTGACAGTAGAAATTGAGTTATTATGTTATTGTCTGGATTTGGTTTTTTTTTTTACATTTTGGATCTGTATATAAGTCGGTTTTTTTTTTAAAAGATAACAAATCAAAGTAGCCCCTTTTTAGTGCCGTCAGGTACGTCATATTGGTAGCAAAGACAAGATGAAGTGATTTTGAAATCCCGTTAGGGATGGCATATTTCTTTTGCCAACTTCCCTATTAGAAACATGCCATCCCTAACGGGATTAGAGAAACAAATTTGCTAATCAATTTTCTACCAATGTGCCATCCCTTACGGGATTAAGGAAACGGAAAAATAAATAGGATTTGATTCGGTTATCCTTTTTTACCCAAAATTTTTCTACCTTGCTTCCAAATTATTTATCAAAAAACTTAAAACAAAAAATTATGAAAAAGCAGGTACTTTATTTCGCAGCTGGTATTTTTTTAACCCTTTCTGTATTTTCTTTCTGGGCGTTTAAGAAGGATAAGAGTGAGAGTGGGTATGCTGTGGTGGAATTACATGAGGGTAGTGGAAATAGTATTAATACGAGGTTTATATATGCTGAAGGTAAGTCTGAAGAAAAAAAGTATAAAAAAATGGCATTATCGGAAGGTAGTCTACAAGTTCTAAATGAAATGGACGTATTGGGATATTCATATTCCGGCAATTATGCTATAGCTCTAACAAATGGAGAGACAAATGGAATTTTTATGATTTTCAAGAAGAAATAGAAGGAATTTGCATTTATAGCAAGAAGAATGCAAATTAAAGCCCTTTTTCTAAAAATGAAATATCAAAAAAGTAGTCCTCGTTCTTTGGATTGAAGTATATGATTGTTGTTTTGTATTTGTCGAGATAAAAAGAAAGAGTATCAGAATCTTTATCAATTATTCCGCTTACAAAAGTTTTTTGATGTTGGGTAGCAGGGTCCTTCCAATGATAAACAAGGACACACTGGTTATGCGAAATTTCTTCATCAGTTTTTTCATATTCAATTCCTCCAAGGCTACCTAGAAGAATAGTTGTAGCATCAGCTCTGGACTCATGTTTGATAATTTCAATATACTCTGAAGATTTTATTTCACAATCATTCAGGTTGATATTTACTTTAGTACTATCTTTTTTTAGATTTTCAGTAACCTCATTTATAACGGCGGTTTGTTTATTTGCCCTTTTTTTATAAATAAAATTATAAATTAAAATAATAAATATAAAAAGCAAACCAATAATTAAACTACCCATATTGTTAAAATTTTCGGATGCTTATTTTAATATTCAATCTTCCAATCTTTTAATTCTGCTACACCATTTCCATCTCATAACTCAGCACCGGCATCAGCCATTTTTCAGCCTCTTCTACGGTCATGCCTTTCCGTGCCGCATAGTCTTCCACCTGGTCGCGTTGTATTTTTCCAAGCGGGAAGTACTTGCTTTTCGGGTGCGCGAAATAGAAACCACTTACGGATGCCGCAGGGTACATCGCATAGCTTTCAGTAAGAATGATGCCAGTATGTTTGCCCACTTCGAGAAGGTTAAACAGGGTGCCTTTCTCCGTATGTTCAGGACAGGCCGGGTAGCCCGGTGCCGGGCGGATGCCCTGGTATTTTTCTCGGATCAGTTCATCATTGGTTAGTTGCTCATCCCAGGTATAGCCCCAGAGTTCTTTACGCACTTTGGCATGCATCAGTTCTGCAAGCGCTTCCGCCATACGGTCGGCGAGTGCCTTAACGATGATGGATGAATAATCGTCATTGTCTTTATCGTATTTCTCAATCAGCTTTTCGATACCCAAACCGGCTGTTACCGCAAAACCACCCATATAGTCGGCCTGGTTGCTTTCTTTGGGTTTGATAAAATCAGCCAGGGAAATATTCGGGATGCCTTTAGCTTTCATGCCCTGCTGACGGAGCGTATAGAATTTGGTTTTGATGCTGGTACGTGTTTCATCGTCATAGATTTCTATCGTATCATCATCAACAGTATTCGCAGGGAAAAGGCCAACTACAGCTTGTGCCTGTAGCAATTTACCCTCAACAATTTCATCCAGCAACCTGTTGGCATCGTCAAAAAGTTTTTTGGCTTCATCGCCATAGTCTTTGTGGTTAAAGATATCCGGGTATTTGCCTTTCAGTTCCCATGCCTGGAAGAAAGGCGTCCAGTCAATATATTTTCTTATCTCTTCCAGCGGGTAATTATTGTAGACCGTAACGCCCAGTTTTTTAGGGGCTGGGGTTTGGTATTCTTCTTTCAGAATATCCAGTTTATTTCGGCGGGCAGCATCCAGGTCAAGGAATTCCTTGATCTCTTTCCGCTTACTGTGCTCATCTCTGATGCGGTCGTATTCCACCTTCAGGTTGTCCATAAATATCGCCTTGTTTTCAGGATTGATCAGGCTTTGTACGACTGTTACTGAGCGTGAAGCATCAAGTACATGCACCACCGGGTTTTTATAATGCGGCGCTATTTTTACAGCAGTATGTGTTTTAGATGTGGTTGCCCCGCCAATCATCAGTGGCAGATCCATTCCAAGTCGTTCCATTTCACGGGCCACATGCACCATTTCATCAAGAGAAGGTGTTATTAACCCGCTCAGCCCAATGATATCTACATTCATTTCTTTGGCAGTTTCAAGGATCTTATTGGTATGCACCATCACCCCGAGGTCTATTACCTCGAAATTATTACAGCCCAAAACCACACCCACAATATTCTTTCCAATATCATGTACATCACCTTTTACGGTCGCCATCAATACCTTACCGGCAGGGCCTTTGCTCTGGTTCTTCTCTTTTTCTGCTTCAATGAATGGGAAGAGATAAGCCACTGATTTTTTCATCACCCTGGCACTTTTCACTACCTGGGGCAGGAACATTTTACCGGCACCAAATAGGTCACCTACCACGTTCATCCCGGCCATTAATGGACCTTCGATTACCTCGATAGGTTTTGGATATTTTTGGCGTGCCTCTTCGGTATCTTCATCTATAAAATCTACAATACCTTTTACCAGCGCATGGCTCAATCTTTCTTCTACAGTACCACTACGCCAGGCATCGGCAACTACTTCTGCTTTGCCTTTTTGCTTGATGGTTTCAGAATATTCTACAAGTCTTTCGGTAGAATCATCCCTGCGGTTTTGCAATACATCTTCAACAAGTTCAAGGAGGTCTTTTGGAATCTCTCCATAGATTTCCAGCTGACCTGCATTTACAATCCCCATATCCATACCCGCCTGAATGGCATGGTATAAGAAGGAGGAGTGGATCGCTTCACGCACGGTATCATTACCCCTGAAGGAGAAGGATACATTTGACACCCCGCCGCTTACTTTAGCAAGTGGAAGGTTTTCTTTGATCCATTTCGTGGTTTTTATATAGTCAACCGCATAGTTGTTATGTTCTTCAATACCCGTTGCCACCGTCAAAATATTCGGGTCAAATATGATATCCTGTGGCGGGAAACCGACTACTTTCGTCAATATATCATAGGCCCGCTGGCAAATGGCAATTCTTCTTTCAAAAGTATCCGCCTGGCCTGTTTCGTCAAAAGCCATCACCACCACGGCAGCACCATATTGCAATACTTTTTTAGCATATTTAATAAATGCTTCTTCTCCTTCTTTCAGGGAAATAGAATTCACTACACTCTTGCCCTGCAGGCATTTTAGTCCTTCTTCAATGACGGTCCATTTTGAGGAGTCAACCATAAAAGGCAGCCTCGCAATTTCAGGTTCTGCGGCCATCAGGTTCAGGAACTTGTGCATTACGGCTTCAGAATCAAGCATTCCTTCATCCATATTGATATCGAGTACCTGGGCACCACCTTCTACCTGGTCACGAGCCACAGAAAGTGCATCTTCATAGGCACCACTTGTAATGAGGCGGGCAAATTTTTTGGAACCGGTTACATTGGTTCGCTCCCCGATATTTACAAAATTGGTATCTTCAGTCACGACCAAAGGCTCTAACCCGCTAAGTCTCAGGTAGGGTTTTATTTCAGGTAGTTGGCGGGGTTCGCGATGCTGAACAAATTCAGCCATCGCACGGATATGGTCTGGCGTAGTACCGCAACAGCCACCCACAATATTTAAGAAGCCACTATTGGCATAATCTTCAAGTACTTCAGCCATTTGTTTGGCAGTTTCATCGTAGCCGCCAAAAGCATTTGGCAAGCCGGCATTAGGGTACAATGAAGTGTAAAATGGCGCTTTTTCTGCCAGTTCTTCTATAAATGGCCTCATTTGTGGTGAACCCAAAGCACAATTAAGCCCGATGCTGACCAGATTTTTGCAATGAGATACCGAAATCAGGAACGCCTCAGTGGTTTGCCCACTTAGTGTCCTTCCACTCATATCCACGATCGTTCCAGATATCATCACTGGCAGATTCACATTCTTTTCCCGGCATACTTCATCAATGGCATAGATGGCAGCTTTGCAATTTAAAGTATCAAAAACAGTTTCAATCAGCAGAATATCAACACCGCCGTCAATCAGTGCCCCTGCTTGTTCTTTATAAGCATCTACCACTTCATCCCAGCTCACTGCACGAAATCCGGGATCATTTACATCTGGTGATAAAGACAATGAACGGTTTGTGGGTCCAAGTGCACCAGCTACGAAACGGGGTTTATTTGGTGTTTTGGCATTATATTCTACAGTCGCTTCTTTGGCAAGTTTAGCAGCCGCCACATTTATTTCATAGGCCAGGCCTTCCATTTCATAATCCTTCATGGCAATGGACGTAGAACCGAAAGTATTTGTTTCAATAATATCAGATCCGGCTTCAAGGTATTCTTTATGAATATCCCTGATGATATCCGGATTTGTAATATTTAAAAGATCGAAAAATCCTCTAACCTCTTTGTGCCAGTCTTTAAATCGCTCGCCTTTAAAGTCAGCTTCCTCAAATTTATTGCGCTGAATCATGGTACCCATGGCGCCATCCAGCAACATAATTCGTTGAGATAAGATGTCCTTAAGTCTTTCTATAGTAGTCAAAATAAATTTTATTTGGAGTTAATATGAAACAATGAAACAAGATACGCTGTAAATAATTTCGCAAAGGTAGGGAAAAATGGGTATTTGATAGTAAGTAGTAAGTAGTGAGTAGTGAGAAGTAAGCAAATAAACGGGTAATGAAAAATTTTATTTGGAATTATTCTAAATAAGAATATCTTTGCACCTAAATATAGAAAAGGCAGTATTATTTTACTGGCAGATATGGCTGATATTAAGATTCTAATAGCGGATAACCAGGCCCTTACCAGGGAAGGCATAAAGTCCTTGATTGGTGAAATTGACGGCTTTGAAGTTATTGGTGAGGTGGAAAGCGGGATGGAATTACCTGGTGAAATAGGTAAATTGAAGCCAGATCTGATCATCATTGATTTTCAATTGCCGGGATATTTTTCGATTGATGACATTGCAGCAATTTATGCCGGTAATCCTCGTGCAAAAGTTCTGGTAGTAAGCACTAGCAAAAACAAGGATGACATCCTGAAAGCCATTGGTTACGGTGTAAATAATTATATCCTTAAACTTTGTGATAAAGAAGAATTTATTAATGCACTGTATGCCACTGCCCGGCAAGAAAGGTTTTTTTTGTGGTAAAGTAATAGATGCTATTGTAGAAAACAAGTTCCCTAAAACAATATCTTGTGACGGGGTAAGCCTGAGCGACCGTGAGGTCGAAATTGTGCAATTGATTGCAGAAGGACTTACCAATGGCCAAATTGCAGAGCGCTTATTTATCAGCATACATACTGTAAGCACTCATCGGAAAAATATTCTGAGAAAACTGGACCTAAACAAATCCTCCGAGCTCATTATGTATGCCATACGAAGAGGTCTGGTAAAAGCAGCATAGTTTAGGTTATTGGCTGATACCTGTTTTCCGAATTTTCTAGCCGTTCTTTACCTTTTTTGCCCTGGCAGAGTAAGATTTAATTATCTTCTTTTGTGTTTTAAAGTGCTTTATTTAACATGATTCTATCATCAGATTAAATATATTTTGTCTCTTCATAGGCGTAAGAATTTTACTTTTTTTTATCTTTTTGCAAATAGTAAAATGCATATTTTTGTAAATAAGAAGTATGTTTTCTCTATTGAAGCCAAATAATGTCAACATCAAAAGATCCACAGATTATGTTTGTCGGTCAGCTGCTAATCGTTTTTTTTTTATTAGGTTTGAATTTAGAAAATAATTTCCAACCCTAATGAAAAGAATATTACTTATAACCCTTTGTTTTATAGGGGGTATTATAAATTTCGCTACATCCCAGGTAAATTTAACAAAGAGCCTTGTGGCCTTTTACCCATTTAACGGCAACGCAAATGATGCCTCAGGGAATGGTGCCAATGCTACTGTAAACAATGCGACTTTAACCACAGACCGGTTTGGTATACCAAACAGTGCCTATTATTGCAATGGAGCAAGCAAAGGGATGTCTGTTACTTCTGTTGCTACTTCTGGCGCTCCAGGTATTACTTTGTCGGTTTGGATCAATACCACAACTACAGCATCTGGTGCACAGATACTACAGGGAAATCCAGGCCTTATTATAATGGGCTATTTTAACAAAGGGCATTTTCTTTCAGCATTTGATGGTACCAGCGGGAATAATTCTCCCAGTGATGAGAGTACTTCAACTTACAATGCCGGGAATTGGGTTAACCTGACCTGTTATAATAATGGAACACAAACAAAAAATTATATCAATGGGGTACTTGACAAAACGTATTCTGAAACACTTTTTAATACAACCGGCCCCTTTAATATGGCTCAATACAGTTCAGGGCTTGGCACAGGGTATACTGGCAAATTTGACGAAGTAAGGGTTTATGCGCGTGCATTATCTGACAGTGAAATAATGGCACTATACGAAATGCCGGTTGCTTTTTTCAGCAATAAAGCTTCTTTCTGCTTTGGGGATACCCTGAAATGTACAGATTCCAGTTTTTCAAATGTAAAACTCACTTATTCCTGGAATTTTGGGGACAATGCAACTTCCCTATTGAAGAACCCAATCCATGTTTATTCTAAAGCCGGGACCTATAAAGTGTTCTTGAAAATAAGTACCCCGTATGGTGCCACTGATACCATTTCAAAATATGTAAAAATATTGGACAAACCAATACCTTTTTGCTTATGGTATCAGAGCAGATTCCATTGCTTGTGGTTTTCAAAAGTATGGTATAAGATCCGGGCAATGTATATCTGTGTGACGGGTTCAAGGAATCTGAAGTGGTCCCATCCCCAAAATCCCATAAATAGGTTGTAGGAGCAGTGCCTGTTGACTTGTTTGTTGTTTTAAAATAATTGCCGGTAAAACATTCGCTGGCACTATTAAGGGTAAATGCAGCTGATGCGGTAAAAACAGATACAAATTGGCTGATGGTATCTGTGCAGCCATTGGTATTTATTTCACTCAGCTTTACCTGGAATTCACCAAAAATCTGGTAAT
>Ga0206925_1142_pt2 | contig 12578 bp, 3 predicted proteins | sample Alteio_BWOrgHeat_62_FD_152944 | JGI IMG/M metagenome (GOLD analysis project Ga0206925, IMG submission 152944) | Enriched cells from forest soil in Barre Woods Harvard Forest LTER site, Petersham, Massachusetts, United States -... | ecosystem: Environmental > Terrestrial > Soil > Temperate forest > O...
TAATTCTGATGTGTCTTCAAATGAACCGTTGCTGTTACAATCAAGAAAGGCAGCAATCTGATCTCCGGCCGTATTAGCTGTTACGATACGCAGATGATAAGTTTTGCCCCGATAAACTGTAGTAACGCTATTTAGTGCATTGGATGAATCATAACCGTTGTATGCTGAGCCCGAACATCCCGGAATGTTTGTATAAGCGCCGAACTGGAAACTGGTGATATAATCAGCAGAGCAGCCTCCGGAAAATGATGGAATGCAATAAGTTTGGGCTTTTGCTTTTTGATATATACAGCCAAACGTAAATAAAATGGTAAAAATGAGTGATTTGTACAAATAGCTTTTCATGCCTAAAAGGGTTTTGGTGGTGATTAAAATTATTTTTTTACAGTTCTCTCCTATTGACCTTGCCTGTCTTTGTCAAATTTAAGAAACTGTTTTGAAAAACGAATGATTTTTTTGCTGAAAATCCGCTAAAACCATTAGTTTTTTTAAAATAACTCCCCTTTTGGAGTAAATGGTAAATAGTGAGTAGTAAATAGTGAGAAGAAAGTAGTGAGAAGTAAGAAGTGAAAAGTAAGTAGTCAACTTTCCACCATTCACTTTTTACTACTCACTTCTTACCTATTTCATATTTACAATCTTTGTGGTGTAATACAAATCATTCACATTCATTTTCAGGAAATAAGTGCCTTCGGCTGCCTGGTATTTATTTGCATCAAATTCATCACTATAATCACCTGCCGGATATTCACCATTTCTTAGCTGTGCCACCAGTTTGCCCTGGGCATCATATATCCCAAGGTTAACCCTGCTTTTTATACTAAGGTTGTAGTTGATATGGGTGCTGCCTTCAAATGGGTTGGGGTAAACGGTTATACCTTTAAAATTACTTCCCAAAGATTCAATGCCGCTTTTGCTAACCGATACACTGTCAGTTAATAAAGCCACGCATCCTGAACTGTTGGTTACCACCAGGGTCACCAGGTATTTGCCATCTGTGGCAGGATATATAAATGTCGGGCTTTTCTTAGCTGAAGAATCGTTTGTACTAGTACCAAAATGCCAGGTAAAACTGCCAATAGTGGTATCCTGCGGTACAAAAGTTACCTGATAGCCATGCTTTTTATAGGTCCAGGGCGCAATATTTGGCAATGGGTTTACTTTAACAGGGGCAGAAATACTGTCCAAACATCCATTGGTATTTTCTGCAAAGAGTTTTACAAATTGGGTGCCGGGGTTTCCGAATTTGTGGGTTGGGCTTTTAACGTTGCTATGCGGGCTGTTGTCCCCAAAATCCCAAAGATAAGTAAGGGTACCTGCACCGGTACTATTATTGAAAAAATTAGTGGCATTTCCCACACAAACAGTATTGGCGGTAAACGAAGGTTTCGGGAAATCAATAATGGTTATTTTATGGCTTTGTGTATCAGAACAGCCACCCCCATTGGAAATTGTAATTCCTACTGTATAGGTACCGGCTGTTTTGTAGGTATGCGTGGTTTTCGCAGATTTGCCTGTTGTAGTACCACCATCGCCATAGCTCCAAACATAGATAGAACTTTTGTCAGAATGGCTCGAATCGCCAATCGATATCGTCTGGCCCGTACAGCCATTAGGGGCAGTGAGGGCGGGATCAGGTTTTACCTGCGGTGTTATTTTTTTTGAGAAAGTATCAACACATCCATTGCCTGAAGTAACAGTCAATACAATTTTATAGGTTCCATTGGCAGTATAAATATGGTCGGGTACGGTAGCAGTAGAATTTGTGCCATCCCCAAAATCCCATTTATAAGTTGATTTATTGGTTGAATCTATACTCGTGTTAGAGAAATAAATGTTGCTGCCTACACATGCATTGAGGAATGTAAAACTGGAAACAGGATCAGGAAGAATGGTAACTTTTTTAGAGGCTGAATCTTTGCAACCAAAACTATTGGTGGTAACCAGTTTTACGCTATATGGACCTGATTTAAGATAGGTATGGGTGGAGTTTTGCGTATTTGAGCCGATGCCATCTCCAAAATACCAGTTCCAGGTAGTCAGATTACCCGGCTTAACCTTGCTTGTATCGGTAAATGTTGAAATATTTGTATTACAGCTTAGTGCACTAGTAAAGCCCACAGCAGAGCGTGGGTACTGTTGCACCGTTTTAGTAATAGTTCCGCCGCAGCCTTCAGGTGATGAAGGAATAAGGGTAACATTATAAAACCCGGGTGTTGCATAACTGTGGCTTGGGTTTTGGGCACCGCTGGTTTTGCCATCACCGAAATTCCATACCCATGTTGAAACCGTAGAACCGATTTCTGTACTTAAATCTTTGAATGTAACCGGAGACCCAAGGCACGCGTCAAGAAATGAAAAATTAGCGGTCGGTTTGTATCGCACACTTATTATCCTTCTTATAATGGAGTCACAATTGCCGGGCAGGGTCCTGATGGTCATAGTAAGCAGGAAGGTGCTGTCAGCATATTTTTTTGGGAAGAAAGTGAAGGTGCCATTGTGAGAAGAAGATGGAAAGACCGTGGCCGTATCACTGGTGCCAAGATTATAAGGTGTGGTAAATGTTTTATTCAAGATAATCCATTTGGTGCCATAGTCACTGTTCGATAATCCTTTTGGGGCCAATATAGTATACGTATTGGTATCGTTGAGACAAACATAATCAGGATTAATCTGGTCGCCATTGTTAAACTGCCCAGCAAAGGGTTTGCCCGCGATAAAATTGGAACCATAAGGGGCGTTAAAAATGGTCATTGATTTGGCAATTGAAGAGCTACAGCCTCCATTGGCAGCACTTAAGGTGATTAAATAGGTACTCGCAGCTTTGTATTTGTATAAAGGGTTGACGGCAGAGGAAGTATCACCACTACCAAAATCCCAGACAAATTTAAGTTTCCCAACAGGTGTGCTATTGTTTTTGACACCAATATAAGGCCCATAACACGTATTGGTTGGGGTAAACTGTGCCACGGCTACCTGGTTGACATGTATATATCGGCTCATTACGGTATCACAACCTGTTGCGATATTAGTTGCTGCTATTCGGAGAATATATACACTATCGGCATCTGCGGCCTTAGGAAGAAAAGCGAATTTACCATTGGTGGTTGAAGTTGGGGCGGTACTTACAAAATTTGAGGTTGAGGTACCCCTAAATGTTTTCATGGTATAGGTCAGTTTCCATTTTGTACCATAATCCGAATTCAGGTAATTAGTTGGTGAATTCAGGTCAATTTTAAAACTGTCTCCAACACATATTTCATCCGGGTTTACTTGTGTACCGGCATTATAAGCACCTTTTGAGGTTGCATTTTTGGAAAGCAATAAGCCTTTGACTGGAGTTAAAAGCGTAACAGTTATAGGTACCCTGGCGCTGTTGCAGGTGGGGGTGGAATAATAAATAACCCCATTCCAGTCCCTGGGTGTAAAAGTACCGCCACTGGCAAAACTTCCGGCGGTACCAATGCCCCCGGAAATTTTCATGGTACCATTATAAAATGTGTCAAAAGAGTTGGTGCCGTTGGTATAATTAAGCGTGCTGTTAAGCGTGGTAACATAAAAGCCATAATAAGTATTGGTAGCCAGGGTAATTCCCCCGGCACGAATTCTTAGCTTTCCGGCACCAGTTGCAAAGGCTTCGCCTAAGTACGTCCATGCTGAAGCTGTTGTGGAGTAGCCAACATAGGAGCCAAGTTTATAATATACCTTTACAGAGTCTGAACCGGCCGGGTTGGCATCAAAACTGTCAACAGTCACAGTTTTATTTGCTATCACATCGAACATATCCCCAGTTTGACCATTGCCAGCCGCAAAAGTGGTGGTATCGGCACCAAATCCTGAACCCTGCACACTGGTAGCGTAAAATGTAGTATTGGCAGTAAGGAACGGGCTGATGGAATCGCCCTTTGCATAAAGGGACAGAGATGTGGGATTGGTGTACCAATAGGTCATAGAGCCTGGTGTGGTAGATTTTGCTTTCACGTTTACATGCCCAACCCCGCAGTTTATAACATTGCTTGCTACTGGGGCGGCTGGGAAACCAAGTAAACTGAGTTTGATAGTAAGGGTATCATTTGCATGGTTTTTGTCCCCGGATAAATTAGAATAAACCTTTATGTTATAGGTTCCCCCTGAAATTGAATTCAAAGTAGTCTTAAAAATAATGGTATCCTGATGCCCGGCCGTTATGGTTTTTTTCAAAGTATCTACCAATGTCAAAGTGGCTGACCCGGTAATCTTGGCCCCTACGGGGATATTGGAAAGTGTCGTACTACCATAATTATATATAATGGCCTGTATGACACTGCCTGAAGAGCCACAGGCTAAATTAAGGGGAGACAATAATTTGGTAGCACCTGCATCCTGTGCATGTGCAATATGGCAAAAAGTGGTAAAAAGGAGTAATGCCAGAAATAGTTTAAAGTTATAATTTTTCATAGTTTTCAAGTTTTCACGGTAAAAATATTCAATATAAATTAAATTCAATAAAATACTTTCCTCTCTACCTTTCCTTGTAACCAATGATTTGCTTTTCTGCAAACTTAGAATTATTATCCTGATAACATATATATTATCCTTTTATGGTTTCGCCTTATTTCAAATTTACAATTCTTGATATATAGTAATTATCACCTGCGATAATTTTTACGATGTAGATACCTTCCGCTGCCTTGTATTTTGAGGCATCAAACAGGTCGTTATAATCCCCGGCTTCAAAAGTGCCGTTTTTAAGCGTGGCTATCTCCCTTCCCTGTATGTCAGATACGGTAATGTTTACATTGCTGCGCGATAATATTTTGTAGCTGATATTCACCTTGCCTTCAAACGGGTTAGGATATACTGATACCCCATTGAGGCTATTGCCAAGGGAGGCAATCCCTGATTTGCTTACCGACACAGAATCAACACTTTCAGCACGGCACCCTGCCGGTGAAACGATCACGAGTTTCACGGCATATCTGCCCTCGAGTGATGGATAAGTGAATACGGGTTTTTTAAGGTTAGAACTGTCATTGGTGCTGGTTCCGAAATACCAGGAATAGGTGCCAAGAGTAGTATCAGCGGGGGTAAAACTGACCCTGTAACCGTTTTGAGTATAAGTCCAGTTGGGGACGGTAGGCAATGGGTTAACCGTTATTGATCTGGTAAATGTATCTGGGCAACTGTTCGGGTTTATCGCAGCCAGTTTTACCTGGTATATGCCTGCAGCTTTATAGAGATGTATGGCATTGGTGGTGGTAACAACTGCGCTGTTATCCCCAAAATACCATTTGTAAGAAAGTGGTCCCACCCCGGTTGAAGCATTGGTAAAAGTGGCAGAATTGCCCAGGCAAATGTCAGCAGTTGCGTAAGATGCTTTTGGAAAATCCATAATGCTTATAGATTTTTTCAGGGTATCTGTACAGCCTGCACCGCTGGTTAGCACTAAAGAAAAGGTAAAAGTTTTTGCCGTTTTATAGGCATGTGTTGCGGTATTTGTTTTAGCTGAAAAAACACCACCATCTCCAAAATCCCAGGCATAAATGGCATTTGCCCCCGGATGGCTGGTGTCGGTAAAGGTTACATTCTGGCCGGTGCAACCATTGACAAATCCCACCTGTGGATTGGGTTTTGGATTTGGAGTGATATACAGCGAAGTAGTGTCGCTACACCCGGTTTTGGAGGTAATTTTGAGTGAAATTTTATAGGTTCCATTGGCAGTATAACTGTGAAAAGGAATGGATTGGGTTGAAGTGAAGGCGTCCCCAAAATCCCAGGCATAGGTAGATTGGTTTGAAGAATCAACACTGTTGTTTGAAATAAAAACAGGGCTGCCCACACAGGCATTTTTATAATTGAAAACTGCTATGGGTTTTGGCAGGATGGTTATTTTTTTAATGCCAGAATCTTTGCAACCGTTATCTGATGTGGTAACCAGTTTTACACTGTATGGTCCTGATTTTATATAATTATTTGAAGGGTTTTGCACGTTTGAGTTGTTCCCATCTCCAAAGTTCCAGTTCCATTGTTTAATGGAACCCGGTGAAATTGTACTGGCATCTGTGAATACAGAACCAGACCCGTTGCAAGACAAGGCAGTGGTAAAACTAATCGTTGCCCTTGGGTATTGCTGCACCGTTAAGGTAACGCTGCTGCCGCACCCGGCATCGGTGCCTGCGGTAAGGGTTACTTTGTAAAGACCCGGTGCGGCATAGATATGAGAAGGGTTTTGCGCTGTGCTTGTCTTTCCATCCCCGAAATCCCAGATCCAGTTTGTAACATTTGAAACAGCTACTTTGCTCTGGTCTTTAAAAATAATGGCGTTGCCGGCACAGGCATTGACAAAAGAGAAGTTGGCAACAGGCTTAATCCAGACATGTACATACCTTACCATCAAAGAATCGCAATTGCCAGGTATTGTCCGGATATTAGTCCTAATGATAAAAGTGCTGTCTGCATATTTTGTTGGAAAAAAGCTGAGCGAAGCACTTTTATTTCCACTTGGTAATGTTGTTAAAGTATCTTTGGTAACCAGGCCAAAAGCAGTGGTAAGGCTTACGCTTGTAATTTTCCATTTGGTGCCATAGTCTGCATTGGTCAGCCCTTTAGGAGGGGTAATCTGGTACAGGTTTGTATCACCGATGCAGACATTGTCCGGGTCAATAAAAATGCCAGTATTGAACTGGCCGTGGTAGGGTATCCCTTTTACATAATTGGAACCATAAGGGGCGTTGTAAACCGTTTCAGTAATAGTAGAAGAATCTTTGCAGCCTCCGTTATAAGCAACGAGCTTTAGGGCATAGGCCCCCGGAGCAGGGTATTTGTAGGCAGGGGCGGCAGCATGTGACGAATCCCCATCGCCAAAAGTCCAGGTAAAATTGATTTTGCCGGCAGGGGTACTTGAATTAATGACTGCCAGGGCTTTGCCATAACAAACATTTGATGCTATAAATTTTGAAACAGCATACTGGTTGACATGGATATACCTTGTAAAAATACTGTCGCAACCCGTGGCCATATTTGTAACGGCCCCTCTTAAAATATATACACTATCTCCATTAGCAGTTTTTGGCGTAAAAACAATCAAACCTTTTACAGTTGAAGAAGGATAGGTTACGGTATAATTGGATGTAGAAGAACCTTTGGCTGTGCTCATTGTATAACTCATCTTCCACTTGGTGCCATAGTCGGAATTGAGATAATTGGAAGGTTGGCTCAAATCATATTTAAGGCTGTCACCCACGCAAACCTCATCAGGTTTGGCAATAGTTCCTGAATTCATGGCCCCCGCTGAAGTTTTGTTTTTTGAAATAGCCATATTTTTAACCGGTGTTAAAACTGTTGCAGTTACTGCTACACGTGGGCTTGTGCAGGCGGATGCAGAATAATAAATAGTGCCATTCCATCTGTACGGATTTGAGTTGCCGCTGAATTTTGCAGTTAATGCATCGCCACTCCTTATGGTCATATCAAGATTATTAGAGCTATCGGTGGTAGCTGTCTGCGCAAGGTTATAAGCACATCCTTTAATGGAAGAACATGTACCAATAAGTGTAATATAGATTCCATAAACCTTTCCACCGCCCAGGGTAATAGATTTTCCAAAATTAGCCCTGACCTTTGTAGCACTTGTGGTACTAACAGGTATTTTACCTACAAATGTCCATGCTGAAGCCGTATTCTGAAAGCCTGAATAAGTGCCTGATTTATAATAAAAATAGGCCGTATCATTCACAGCAGCAAATGTGCTGATGTCAAAACTGTCAATGTTCAAAGTTCGGGCTATGCTCACATCAAACATATCGCCTTTAATGCCGGATCCTGAGTTAAATGTATTGGTTAAACTATTAAATGCCGTGCCGGATGAGCTTGATGCATAATAAGTTGTCGTAGAAGGCACATAAGTAGTTAAAGAATCTCCGGAGGTAATTGGAATACTGGATGTTGGGCTTGAATACCAGTAAGTAATGCTACCTGGAGAAGTTGAAGGAGCTTTAAACGAGAGAAGACCACCCCCGCAACTTGTAAAAGATTTTCCGTTGGGTGTATTCGGCATTGGATTTATTTTAATGGTTATGCCCAGTGTATCGTTGGCGTGCTTGATGTCTCCAGCCAGAATCGTATAAATTTTTAAATTAAAGGTACCTCCGTTAAAAGTATTAAATGTCGTTTTAAATGTTAAGGTATCTTGGTTATTTGAGGGGATTGTTTTCTTTAAAGTGTCAAGAAGGGTAAATGAAAAAGAACCTGTGGAAACAAGTTTTACAGGAATATTTGAAATGGATGAACTTCCAAAATTGTTAACGATTACTTCGAAAGTTCCATTTACAGCCCCGCAACTTAGGTTAACAGGTGAAAGTAGCCTGGTAACGCCTGCATCCTGCCCTTTTGAAAAATTGCTAAAAACGATTAACCCTAATAAAAATACGACTAGGAATTTATAGTAAAATTGTTTCATGATAATAATAAATTAATAAATTCAAATCATTTATTATGAACTAATTAAATAACACCCATAACGAAATTAATGACAGGATTTTATCGGTTTCAAAAATATCAGACTGGTTCATTACCTGATTTTTTGAATAGGTTTGGGGTTATTGCCTGGCATTAAAACGCTAAATATACGTATTAATTTAAAAAACAGTCACATTTTATTGAAAAAATGTAAAGGATTGAAAAAATAAAAGCAAGGTATTTGCCTTAGGCAATTACAAGTTTAATATTTTAAAATTGTGGCATTGACCATCGATAGAGATTTTCAAAATATATATCCCGGACTGCAAGGGATTGTTTTTAAGATCAAATTCTTCCAGATGGCTTCCAGGTTCCATAATGCTGTTTTTGAGCCCTGCAATTTTTCTGCCTTGCATATCAAAAATGTTGATTGTTACATCAGATTTTTGGTCAAGTTTATAAGCGATATGAATGATACTTTCTATTGGGTTGGGATAGATTGATATACCATCAGATTCCTCATCAGGGTCACTTATCCCCACATCAAAAGGCACTTTTATACTATCAGTTTTTGAAGATACGCACCCATTTGCATTGGTAACGACAAGCTTAACCGTGTATTTTGAAGGAACTTCCGGGTAAGAAAATACCGGTTTTTTCTTAGAAGAACTGTCGTTGGTACTTGTGCCGAAATACCAGAGATAAGAGGAAAGTGTAGTATCTTTTGGTACAAAAGAAAAAGTATAATCCGTATGGCTTCTTGTCCAGGATGCATCAGGTAGCGGATTGATAGTAATCGTTTTGTAAAATGTATCTGCACAGCCGCTTGTATTTATTGTAGCAAGTTTTACAGCGTATTTTCCTGCATTGCCATAGGTATGTGCAGCATCTTTTGTGGTAAGTATGCTGCTATTATCTCCAAAATACCATTTGTAGCTCAGGCTTCCTGAGCCGGAGGAAGTATTTGTAAAATCTGATGTCTTGCCGAGGCAGACATCATTAGTGGTAAAACCGGATTTTGGAAGAATATCAATTATCACTGATTTACGTTCGCTGTCAATACAACCGCCGGGGGTAGTTATTAATAGTTTTACACTGTACATTCCTGATTTTAAATAGGTGTGGGTTTCTGTATTTTGCTTTTGTACATCAGATCCTCCATCCCCAAAAGTCCAGTTATAAAGAGAACCGCTTGCTTCCAGGCTGGAATCATAAAAACCAGTGAGTTGGCCCGGGCAGCCATGTGTTGCTGAGAAATTTACTTTTGGCCTGGGATCAGGTTCAAAATAGTGGGAAACAGTATCAGAACAACCGTCTTTAGAAACAATATTTAGAACAATTTTATAAACACCATTTGCGGTATAACTATGTACGGGGGCGGCAAGCGTAGAAATGGTACCATCTCCAAAATCCCAGCTATAAGCAGAATTCGAAAAAGAATCGGTACTGATGTTGGCAAAATAAACGGGGTTATTTACACATGCACTTAAATCACTAAATTTAGCAACAGGTGTAGGCTGTATGAGTATTTTTTTTGTGAGAGAATCTCTACAACCTGAAGATGTTATACCAACAAGTTTTACATTATAATGGCCTGATTTTGAATATACATGATTTGGATTTCTAACATTTGACAAAAGGCCGTCCCCAAAATTCCAGTTCCATAAAACAACGGATCCTGTAATAACTGAACTTGAATCTGAAAATGTTGAAGCCAGTCCATTGCATGCAGGTATATCACTAAATTTGATTGCAGGCAATGGATATTGCTGAACGGTGCGGGTGATAGGAATTCCACATCCAAAATCGGTTTTCGCACTTAGGGTAACTTTGTAGCTGCCAGAATTTGTATATCCATGTTTCGGATTTTGAGCTCCGGAAACTTGCCCATCCCCAAAATTCCATGACCATTGGGTAACCTTTGCATTTGGATCTGAGGTAGAACTTGAATCAATGAAACTGAGCGGTGCACCGAGACAGCTATTCGTGAATCCGAATTTTGAATTTGCCTTCGGCCTTACCGAAATAAAACGAACCAAAACCGAATCACAATTACCTGGTAAAGTCCTTATAGTGATACTTAATACGAGTACGCTATCAGTAACTTTTTTGGAGGGGAAAAATTGAAAATAACCATTTTTGGATTGAGTTGGTCTTTTGAAAATAGTATCTGTATTCAGGGTTCCATAGCCGGTTTTAAATGTCATTTTGGTCACTGTCCATTTGGTGCCATAATCTGCATTTGACAAACCTTTCGGGCTGGTAAAAAGATAGGTGTTGGTATCCCCCACACAAATATTATCTGGGTCTATATTGTCACCGGTATTGAAACTGCCCAAAAATGGGGTTGACTTAATATAATTTGCACCATACGGAGCATTGTAAATAGTTACGGGTTTTGAAAGTGTAGATATACAGACTCCATTAGTTGCTGCGTAGGTAATGTTATAATTCCCTATAACCGGATATTTGTAATATGGTATTTGTGCGAAGGAACTGTCTCCATTCCCGAATTTCCAGAGATAGGTTAATCCGAAATTTGGAGTTGTTGAATTCGTTACAATTAATGGCTGGCCGAAACAGGTATTTGCCACCGAAATGCCAGCTACAATGTTGCTGTTTATATTGACATATCTTATTAAAGATGTGTCACATCCGGTGGCAATATTTGTTGCTTTTATGGTAAGGATATATGTGCTGTCAATATCAGTTTTTTTAGGAATTATGGCTATCAATCCATTCCCTGATGCAGACGGTGATTTTGTAAAATAACTTGTGCTGGATGTACCTGCAGGGGTCTTTAAAGTATAAGATAAAGTCCATTTCGTGCCATAATCAGAATTCAGAAAATTGGAAGGTGCACCCAGGTCATATTTCAGGCTGTCACCCATGCAGATCTGGTCCGGATTAATGGCCCCGCCTTTATTAAACTGGCCGGCCGAACTGATATTTTTGGTTAGTACCAGGTTTTTTACGACCGGTATAACTGTCCCGACTACAGGCACCATACTGCTTGAACAACCTGGCTTTGTATAATAGATCCTCCCGTTCCATTCCCTTGGCGTTACATCGGCTCCGAAATTACCAGCTACCCCAATCCCGGAATAAACAACCATGTCAGAATTATAAAAACTATCCGTGCCATTGGTCATATCTATGGCACCGGTTTTAGAGGTAGCCCGAATATAAAATGCATACTGCTTGCCACCTGATAATGTTATCCCGGTTTTGTTAAATACAAAACTGGCAATTCCGGTTCCTCCGCCCGTGGGTATAGAAAATGCACGGCCAACTTTAGTCCAGGCTGCCGGGGTAGTTTCGAATGAAACATAGGTACCTGATTTAACAAAAAAATCGAGAGAATCTCCCCCCTTCACTGCAAAGAAAACGTTGAAACTGTCAATAGTTACAGTATTAATAAACCTGACGTTGAACATATTGCCCAGGTGAGTAACAGCGCCGGTAAGTATGGTTGTCAAAGTGTTGACAGGGCCGACACCTGAGCTGGCCGCATAATAAGTAGTAGTTGCAGATATAGTACGGGTTATCGTATCGCCCTGTGAGAAAGGTGAAGCAGCAGTGGTGCTTGTGTACCAATAGGTCTGGCTACCTGGTGTTGTAGATGGCGCTTTGAAAGTCAAAGGCCCCGCACCGCATCTTGATGCGCCAGTCCCAATAGGTTTTATCGGTATCGGGTTTATTGTAACAGTGGTCTTTAAAGTATCATTTGAATGTTTAATATCTCCCGAAAGGATGGTATATATTTTGAAATTCCATGTGCCACCTGTAATTGTATTAATGGTTGATTTAAAAGTTAAGGTATCCTGCTTGGCGGTTGCAATGGTTTTTTTCAATGTGTCAATCAATAATATACCAGAAGTGCCTGTAACAGTAGCGGTTACAGGTATATTAGAAATAGAAGCTGAGCCATAATTATATACAATAACCTTTACAATGCCTGCGCCGGTGGCACAACTGCCATTAGCGGGTGATAACAATACGGTTACACCAGCATCCTGCGCTACAGCAGTGTGACAAAATAATGAAAGCAAATAAAACAGGAAGGAAAATTTAAGTAAGTGTAATCTCATGGGGAGATATTAAACATTCAAATGATACTTTAAAGACCACTGTTACAATAA
>Ga0206925_1161_pt1 | contig 12301 bp, 10 predicted proteins | sample Alteio_BWOrgHeat_62_FD_152944 | JGI IMG/M metagenome (GOLD analysis project Ga0206925, IMG submission 152944) | Enriched cells from forest soil in Barre Woods Harvard Forest LTER site, Petersham, Massachusetts, United States -... | ecosystem: Environmental > Terrestrial > Soil > Temperate forest >...
GCTCAGATCGTAGTGTGTGAAGTCGGTGCCCCCCGCAACGTAGCCATTGAAGGGCTTGATGCCGTCGGGAGTCGCCGCGTCCTTGTTCCATTTGTAGTCGTTGCCGGCGCACATCACGTCGATCCAGCCCAGGGTGTTGAAGCCGTGGGCTTCGCGATCCGCAAAGTAGTACTCGGCATCCTGCTCGGTAAGGCGGCCCATAAGCCCCTGTGGCGTATCCCCAACCATGAGGAAGGGCTTGCCATTCTGATCGACCAGGTAACGATGGTTCTCGCTCAATTTCAGCGGAAAGACAGCCTGCGCAGCGGCGGTCTGTGCCAGGGCCGCGAGGATGCCAGCACAAAGGATTACATTCTCGATCTTGATCATGAATTATCGATTCACCTCTGACTTTTCAAAAGATTCTGGCGTCCGTATTGAAGTTCGCACCACATATAGTCCGCACTAGAATTCCACCCGGAACGTGGCCTGCCCCTGCCGGTTACTGATCTGCGAACTCAGATTTGTGATCTGGCCGAAGGTGGAATCCAGCGAGTTGTTGTCTGGTTGCTGCAATTGTGTGCGGTTAAAGGCATTGAAGTAGTCCACGCGAACGCTCGCCCTCACATGCTCGCCGATTCGGAACGTCTTGATCCCATCGAAGCTCTCCAGTCGCAATGGCGGCGTGCGCATGGCACGATAGGCACGCACCGCGGATCCAAGTGCCCAAGGGCCCGTATTCGCAAACGCATTGGTGGTAAATTGGACGGGCTGAACGCTTGTCTTTCCTGTGAAGAAATCCTTCGAGCGGTTGTAGCTGTAAGTTTTGAGCGGAACGCCGGAAACAATATCCGGACGGTCGAAACTGTTCACGAGCAGTGGATTGAAATTATTCTGTGGTCCGTATGCGACCCCGCCCGAATAGCTGAGGATGCCACTGAACTGCCAGCCGCCAACCAGGTACGATGTCCAGCCGCTGGAGTTCAGGTACTTCTTGCCCGGCCCGAAGGGCAATTCATAGGTCGCCAGGATTCTGACATCGTACGCATGGTCGAGGTAGGAAGGACCGTACTCCGGCTTGGGATTGTATGCATTCATTCCGTTAGGGGAGTACGGACCTGAACCGACCGCCTGGTTTCCCGTGAGGTGAGGCAGCGTCAGGCCGGCAATATAGCTCAGGTCACCTTTGAATCGCTTTTCTGCCTGCAACTGAAAGGCGTTGTAAAACGCTGTGCCGTCCATCTCATTCACCGGGAAGTATCCGGCAAACATCGGATAGGGGGTTAGTGCCTGTTCCAGGATGGCAGCTCCCCCGAAATCGTTCACAAAATTCGCGTACGGCGGTGTGAATCCCGCGGACACCACGGCGGGATCCAGGATGTTGTCTCCCAGCAGGGACCCATACTGCAAAACCGACGGGTTGGGCTGGTTCGAAAGTTCCAGCGTCGTGGGCAGGTGGATGGCCCGGTTTCCCACGTACGACGCCGTCATGAACATGTCCCATGGGAGTTCGCGCTGGACTCCGATACTCCAGGCCTGGTCGTAAGGAGCGGTGCCCACCGACCGCGCGTTGGGGAGTTGCGGCATGTGGTTGTCCTTGTTGTAGGGAAAGTCGAAGATCACCGCCGCATTCCCGATCGACGGCGAGAACGGGATTTGCTGACCTGCTGGGACTGACTGAGAGTCCCAACTGCCGTACCCGGGAGTGCTGGTGCCAGTCGATGAGCGGATGTAGGTGCCATTCTGTAGCTGTCCCATGAACGAGGCGGTGAACGCCGTCCCGTACTCGTACGCCCCACCGTTGAGATAAGTGATATATAAGCCGCCCTGGATCACGGTCTTCCGGTTCACCTGGTACGACAGGCCCAGGCGCGGCTGCCAGTTCTTCCAGTGAATGGCGGCACGCGTGATGCCCGCGCATCCATCGCAGTTGCCAAACTTGGTGGCCGCGCCCGGCAGACCCCCGGCAGCGGGGTTAGGCTCGTCACGATTTACAAAGATAATGTTGTTGTGCGCTTCGGTAAACGGTATGAGGATGTCGTAACGTAGGCCCATATTCAGCGTGAGCTTGTCGTTGAGCTTGAAGTCATCTTGGGTGTAGAAGCTCCAGGCCCAGTTTCTCAGCTTCGATTCGCTGGCGAAACTGCGCTCGGTCGCGTCCACAAGCCCCAGCAGGAAACTGGCAAAGGAACTTCCATACAACCCAAAATTGGGATCGTTGGAGTCGGGCGTCGAGGTAGTCCTTTGGCTGAAGTTGAAGGTCCCGCTGCAGAAGACGCATTTGATGATGTCCTGGTAAGTGCGCCGCGCTTGCACCCCGAAATTAAACGTGTGCCGGTTCTTGGTCCACAACCAGTTGTTGACGACCGCCACGCCGAGCATGCGATTGTTGTTCACCGTCAAGCCGCCAGAGCAGCACTCCAGGTAGGCTCCGCCATTCACGCCCCAGTTCGTCGGATTGTTTTGGCCATCAAATGTAGTTAACGGAAGTGTCGTTCCCCCCTGGACTGCCCCAAAACTGACATTATTGTTGGCATTATGCTGGCCGATGATGTTCCCGATCGCGTCCGCCCCGGCCGTCATCACCAACCTTGGACTAATCGTGAAGGCATAATTCAACACATATCCGGTGCCCTCATTCGTGCCGTTTATCTGGCTCTGGAGCGGATTCGTCGATGGCACAATGGGCGCCGACGTGAAGGACGGTGACGTGGTCGTATCTCGCCATTGGCTGAAGTGGATGTTGTGGCGGCTGCTCAGATTCTCGTCAATGGTGTAATCCCAGAGGTTCTGGCGGATGGGAATGGAGTGAATCGCAGGGAGTTTGTTGCTCTGCAGTCCGCTATTGATTCCCGCCGTGTCGGGATCGGGGATTGATGCAAGCACGGACTGCGACAGAGTGCTGAACCGCTGCTGCGGAATCTTGTTCCCCGGGAACGGCTGTCTGGTGGTGGGATCGTAGATGGGGATCAGGTTACCCGACGAGTCTACGAAGTTGGAGAAGTCACCCTGCTTCATCGCCGCGCTCGGAACGGTGCCGATTGAATTCTGCGCCTGGTTCTGCCGGAACCAGTCGGCACTGACATGGAAGAACGTTCGATTCTTCCCGTTGTACACCTTGGGAATCCACACCGGGCCGCCCACAGCGAATCCGTAATTGTTCTGCTGATTGATCGGGGGCTCCGGTGTTCCCGACGGGGAAAAGCGTGTGGGGAAGAATCCTGCTGAATCAAAGAGCTGATTGCGCAGGATTTCGAAGCCATCGCCATGAAAGCTATTGGTTCCCGAGGCCATGCTGAATGTGACCGCCCCCTGGCCAATCCCATACTGCGCGTTGAACGTCGACGTGGCCACGCGGAACTCGTTCACGGCTTCATACGGAGGGTTGAGGTTGGTCTGGTTGCCCTGAAACTGAACAAACGCCACAGGCACGCCATTGAACTGCACCTCGTTTTCGTAGGTGACTCCGCCGTTGATATTGTGATAATTAGCCGAACCCTGCACGCCCGGCGCGAGGTAGCTGAACGAATCGATCTGCCGTGCAAGACCCTGGATTTCGATGGGCGCGACGTTAACCAGTTCGGGTTCCAGCGTGGTTCCGACCTCAGGCGAGGTCGTATCAAGAGAAATACTAGCGGCCTGTACAGTGACGGTTTCCGTAGCGGCCCCGGGTGTCAGGGAAATCGTGATGCTCGACATCTTCGCGATTTCTACGACCAGCGTGGTCTGGCTTTTCCTGAATCCTGCCGCGCCCACGGCGAGCAAGTATTCGCCTGGGATAAGGCCGACGACATTGAATGTGCCGGCCATGGAGGTCACTGTGTTCGACACTACTCCGGTGGAGTTGTTGGTGATGGTGACTCGTGCCCCGTTGATCACAGCCTGGCTCGGATCAACCACCGTTCCGCTAATCCCGCTTTGAACCTGTGCGCGCAGAGGAGCAACAGAAAGCAGCAAGGCCAGGCACGCGAAGGCTGCAAGGAGCACTGGCCTCGCAAAGGTCCGGATGTGGGAGATGGCATTGCCCGTTCTCTGTTTCACACTCAAGCTCCAGGGCCGCTCGCCTGTGGTTGATTGATCGCAGCCGAAGCCGGCGAACGGAGATTTCCTTGTCTGCGATTGGCCCATTTTGATGATTGCGGGGAACCGGCAACCTTGTTTTCTTGACCGACTACCGAGATGGGCCAGACTTCGGGAGTGCTCACCATCGTCCAGTTAAACGGGCACGACGGTATAGTGGATTTCCACGATTTTTTCGTGCAAAGCTACGGGAGCGGCCGGGATTGTGGTGACCGGTTGCCAGGGCAACCATGGAAGCTGTATCTCGAATCCGCGATTCTCAAGTTGACCCGACCATCGGGGAGCGGCAACCCTGCTTGATTTCGGACAGGCCACACTAACCGTGATTCCCCTCTAGGAAATTGCGGAGTATCGTGCTGCTTGGCGGGCGCGGGTGGTCACTTCGCCCCGAATTCGTTCCCATAACTGCCGATGACTCGCTAGCAACAAAGAACCGAAATCCCCGGTCTGCGCTGGCTCACAAACCGGGTCGCAGTTGACGGAACTGGTCGCCAGTCCCCCGTCCTGAGCCAGTATTGGCCATGCTCTCTGCCGGCAATCGCGGCATGTGATACGGCTGGCGCTGGTCCCCCAGTGTATTCTTGCGCACGCGACGCCGATAGGTCGCAGGAGTCATGCCCACGATTCTGCGAAACACCGTGCCGAAATAGCTCTGGTCGCAGAAGCCCACCTGCTGGCTGATGCTGGCCATCGACTCGTCAGTCTTCGCCAGGAGGGCCTGTGCCCGCTCGATGCGGAAATGATTGAAGTAAGTCACGAACGAGAGACCTGTGACGCGCTTGAAAAGACTCATGAAATGGGACTCGCTCATGCCGCAGATCCGCGCTGCCTCGCGCACCTGGATCGAATCGCCGCAGTTCTCTCCGAGGTGGCGAAAAAGCGGTCGCAGTCGTTCGAGATTCTGCTGTTGCCGCTGATAAGTCTCCACCGTGCCCGCGTACGGCGCATATTGATTCACAAGAAGCATAAGCAGCATTTTGAGATAGGTCTTTACAGCCAGACGCCCGCGCGCCGAGGCCGCAGGGATCTCCGAGCGGATGCGCAACATGAGGTCGAGCACCTGCCGGGGAACGCCGGTTTCGCCTGGGATTACATGAGGAAAATCCTGGTCCTGGAGCAGAAAGGGAGTCAGATACTCTGCACTGTCGCTGGCGCCGTCGCAGCGGATCAGGTCAGGTTCGAAAAACAGCGCAGCGATGGTGACCGGAGATGAAGACTGACATTCGATCCGGTGATACAACGTGCTACCAATGATGGCCAGGTCGCCCTCGTTGAACGGCAGCAGGCGATCTTGAATGTGGCAATTGGCTGATCCCGAACACAGATACAACACCTCGAAGTATCCATGCCGGTTCATGCGCACGCGATGGCGATCGTCAACCGTAAGGAAGAGAACGTCGACGGGACAGGGTGCGTCAAACGACCAGCTGTGCACGCCTTCAGCGTTGATCTGTGGTTCGACCAGGTCGAAGTGGTCCCGATAGGAATTTTTGGGCAGCTTCATCCGGCGGGGAAGTCCGGCGTGCCGATGTGGCTCCACTGCGAGGTTGCGGCCGGAATTAGTGTTCGATGGGAAAGACTTCTTCAAGTTCGCCATGGCGGACTCCATACATTCGGGAATGTAGATTGACCGTCGCGTCGTTGTAGTGCACCCATACCTCAATCTTGCCCCCCGGCGTGAGCGATGGTGACTGGCCATCGAGTTCGACGATCGCGTGCTCGGCGTGCAGGGCCGTGAGACGCGCGCCGGGCAAATCTCTCAATGTGGGCAGGCCGCGCTCGCCGCTGATGGCCTTCAGGCCGCAATCAAGCACGGCATGCTTCGGTCCGCGCGTACTTATCACGGTAGCGAGCACCGTGAGCGAGCGCTGAAACGGCGCGCCGCGGCTCACGTAGATGTTATCCATCAGCAAATACGATCCAGCTTGAATTTCGGTTATACCCGGATAATCACCCGAGACGGCGTAGGTCCCCGTGCCTCCGGTAGAACGGATGGGGGCAGGAATTCCCGAGCTTTCGAGGAGCCCCGCGGACTCCACAATCGCCTTGCTTCCTTGGCGAACGATCTCGTCGCGTTCAGAACTCGGCGGCACCGCTTGCAAGTGGCCGTCGTAACCCATGATGCCCCGCACCGCCAACCCATGCTCGAGGGCATAGCGGGCGAGGTCGAGCGCAACCTGGCCCGGCGCCACCCCGCAACGGTTCAGACCGATGTTGATATCGACCAGCACCTCGATTTGCGACTGGCGGTTTCGCTGCGCCGCGGCAAGATCCCGAATCGAGTGGCAGTTATCCACGCAAACCATCACGGATGCATTGCGCGACAGTTCCGCCAGGCGCTCGGGCTTCTCCTGGCCGCCGATTTCGTTTGCGATGAGTATGCTGGAAATGCCGTGCTCGACCAGGATCTCCGCCTCACGCACGGTCGCGCACGTCATGCCGATCGCGCCGGCCCGAATCTGCTGCCAGGCGAACATTGGCGTCTTGTGATTCTTGAAATGCGGTCGCAGCTTGCACGGCCGTCCGCCAAAAAATTTTGCCATGTCGCGGAGGTTCCCCTCCATGGCATCGAGATCCACGATCAGCGCCGGCGTCTTGATCTGCTCGAGTTTCATGCTACGGCAGGATTTCCTCGTACAGCTTTACCTCGAAGCGATCCACCAGGCCCGGACGCACATTGTCGAAGAAATCTACAATGTACGGCGTAGCGCAGTGCTCATCGAAGGCTTTCTTGTCTGCCCACTTTTCGATGAACGTGATTCCGTTGGGCTGGTCGGCCCGTTGGTTAAGCTCGTAACGGATACAGCCTGGTTCGGCGTGCGTAGGCTTCATCAGAACATGCAGTGCACTGATCAGTTCGTCGGTCTTATCTTCCTTGGCGAAGAATTCGGCCACGCAAACCACTTGCGTCCTGTTCTTATTTAGCATATTGGCTTCTCTCTTCCATCGATTTGAGGGAGTGATAGAGATCGAGAGCTTTTTCGGGAGTCTCGTCTCCATGCACGGTAGCGCGTACTGCCTGGATTATTGCCTGGGGCCCTTCGCACTGAAAGATGTCGGGGTAGTAGTTCTTGCCGTCTTGCATGTCATGCGTATCGGCCATATCGAGTCTCCTTGTGTTCGGCTAGCGCGGCACTGAATCCCTCGAAGAGCAGGGCGATCGAAGTGGCGCCGGCATCTGCTGACCCGCGCGTCTTCTCGCCCAGAAATTTTGCGCGCCCATACTTCGCGATCATATCTTTGGTGGACTCCGCGCCGGCGCGCGCCGCGTCCGCGGCCAATTCCATAGCGCGCGCAACCGGCTCGCCGGAATCCGCCGCGGTCTGAATTGCTTGCACGGCCGGCACCAGCGCATCCATCACGGTCTTGTCGCCCTGGTGAGCTTTGGTCTGCCTTTCCACCGCGCGCAAACCCATCCCGAAGCTCGCAGCCAGGTGCTTGCAGTCGCTCTCCACCCCCAGGTCCGCATCCCCCATCCCCGCGATGAACGTACCCAGGAGAGCGCTGGATGCACCTCCGCCCACGCCCAGCACGCTCCAGCCTGCGTCCTTCAGCCGGACGTTCAACGGCTTGTCATTTTCCGCATTGATTTCGCTTTCCAGCATCTCCATCGCGCGCACCATGGTGGCGCCGTGATCGCCGTCGCCGCCGATGCAATCTAGTCGTGACAGCACGTCTTGTTCCCGGCGGATATGAGCTGCGGCTTCAGCGAACATGCGGCGCAGGTCGGAAATGCAAATTATGTCGCTCATACCATTTTGAAAAACGGCGTTTCCGCCGGCGCATCCCATAACTCGATCAATTCCCTGTCCATGCGCGCGATCATCATCTGAAAACCCGCCTGCTCCTGGGTGGTGATGAACTCGCCAATAGCGCTGCGCACCAGCTTGATCTTCTTCACTTCGAGCACCTGCACGACCCGCCGGAAAATCAGGTACAACTCCATCAGCGTGGTGGCTCCCGCGCCGTTAAGCATTACCAGCAGTTCCTCGCCCGCATTCACCTCTAGGTCGGCGAGCAAACGCTCCAGCATAATCTCCGCCGTTTCGTTGGCCGATTTCAATTGCATCCGGCCAGTCCCCGCTTCGCCGTGTTGGCCCATCCCGATTTCCATCTCGTCATCGCCCAGTTCAAAGATAGGCTGGCCGGTAGAGGGGTGACTCGCAGTGCGCACCGCAACAGCGAGCGTGCGCATATTGTCAGCCATCCGCTGAGCGACCTCCAGGCATTTCTCCAGGGGCGCGCCGTTTTCAGCCGCTGCACCCACAACTTTGTACACCGCGACACAGCCCACCAGTCCGCGGCGATCGCCTGCGGGACTTGAAATGTCTTCCTCCGTCAGCACCATCTTCACGTTCAGCCTCTCCCGCTCGATGGCCTGCATGGTGATGTTGGCGGCCAGCACGTCGCCGGCGTGATTGAGCACAATTAGCAGCGCCCTTTCGCCGCCCGTGCAGGCATCACGAAGCGCCTCAATGCACTTCGCCGCGCCGGGCGCAGCGAAGATTTCACCCGCCACGCTGCAGTCAAGCATCCCGCGGCCGACGAACCCGCTTAGACCGGGCTCGTGCCCGCTCCCACCAAGCGTCACCAGGCGCACCTTGCCGGCAGGCTTCGCCAGGGCGCGAACAATCGTGTTGGTCCCACTCAACTTGACGTGACGCGGGAAGGCCAGCGTAAAGCCCTCAAGGAGTTCAGGAACAAGTTGCTTCGGATCGTTGATGAATTTCTTCATGCGCATTGCGCGTTGCTCCTTGTTACTCATAAGCAGAGGGATCGGTCATTACCATGGGTCGGCGGAACTGTCGCGTGTGAACTGCCAGAACAAAGAAGCCCACCACCAGCCAGACACTTCCCGCGATCCTCGCCGGCCGGTTCAATCCCAGCCAGATTACGGCACAGAATAGAAACCCTAGCGACGGCAGCACCATATCCAATAGAAAGCTTCGCCTACTTGGCTGCTCGCGCCGAAACCAGTATTGGCTGATCACCGCCAGGTTTACCCCCATGAAGCCCAGAAAAGCGCCGAAATTCAACAATTCCGCCGTGAGCTCGTAACTCATCAGCTGTGCCCCCACATATGCCAGCACGCCGATCAGCAGGATGTTGATCCATGGAGTATTCCGCACGGGGTGAAGTTGCGCGAAGATTCGCCGCGGAATCACATCCTCCCTTCCCATGCCGAACAACAGCCTGGCCGCACCCACCTGTCCGGTCAGACCCGCGCCAATATTGGCGACCACCAGCAGCATCGCCATGCTCTGGAAGAGCCAGCGGCCGCCCACCCGTCCGGTCACATCGATGAACGCCGTTTCTACGTTCGGGAACGTAAGGTAGTCGGGCCAGGCGAGATGCGCCAGGTATACGAGCAATCCGCCAAACAGGCCGGTGAACAGGCACGTGACAACGCAGGCCAGCAACACGTTCCGCCGCGGGTCCTTGACGTCCTCAGCTAGCGTTGTCACCGCATCAAAGCCGAGATATGTCAACGCCGCAAATGAAGTCGCTGATGCAATATGGTTTACGCTGAACGTCGCCCTGTTGTACAAGGGATTGAGGGAAAACAGCCCGGCCACCCCATGCTGGACGACCAGGTACTTTGCTGCCAATACGATAAACGTGATCAACACCCCGAACATGAATAGGAGCATCGCGTCGTTGGCCCGGGCGGTGTACGTGATGCCGCGCAGATTCAGTATCGTTATGCCCCCCGCAAACATCAGCGAGCCCGCCCAAAACGGCATCCACGGAATCGCCCGCTGTAGCGACAGCGTTCCATAAATCACGCAGAACAACGGAATGAAGATGTAGTCCAGCAGCATCGCCCATCCCGCAAAGAACCCCAGGTAAGGATGAAGACCGCGGCTTACATACGCAAAGGCCGACCCCGCCGACGGATAAAGGGCCGCCATTCGTCCGTAGCTGATCGCAGTCAAAACCATCGCCACCATTGCTGCCAGAACCGTTACTACAACATGTCCGCCCGATTTCACCTCGGCCAAGCCGAAGATCGTCGCCGGCGCGCTGGGCGTAACCGAGACAATTCCGTAAAAAATCAAATCCCGCAGGGAAAGAACCCGGCGTAACTTTTGCGTCTCATCGGCCTTGGCCAGGCTCATGCTGCTCCTGATCGCAGTTCCGGCTTGTTTTTGTTGCGGGTTTTGCCTGTTCGCTGCGAAATCATCAAGATTCCTCCGGATTTGTAGCAAACCTACTACACCTCGGCGGTTTGACCGCCGTCAACGTGCAGGATGGCCCCGGTGACGAAGGACGCGTCTTCCGAGGCCAGAAAGAGCGCGGCGCCGGCAATCTCCTCGGGCCGGCCCAGCCGGTTCATGGGAAATGTTTTCGCAAATGCCTCCAGTTCATCGGGAGTCAACGCCTTGCGCAGCATGGGAGTGTCCGTGGGACCCGGGCAGATCACGTTCACCCGGATGCCCTGCTTCGCATAATCAATCGCCATGGAGCGCGTCAGCAGTGTGACTCCGCCTTTTGATGTAACGTATGCAGCAGCGCGAGCGCAGGCGTCGTGCGAGCCCGTGGTGGAAGCAACATTGATAATGATCCCCCGCCCCTTCGCAACCATGTGAGTCAGCGCGGCCTTTGAGCACAAAAATGTACCGGTCAGGTTCACGGCCAACATGGAGTTCCACACCTCTTCTGTGGTCTCGAGCGCAGTTCCGTAAGCCAGGATCCCGGCGCCATTGAACAGAATGTGCAGATCTCCAAATTCATCAATGGTGCGCTTTATTACTCCCTTCACATGGTCAGGTTGCGATACATCGAGTTGGGCAAACAGCGCCTTGCCCCCGCCAGAGCGAATCTGTTCAACCGTCTCCATCCCACCGCTTTCGCTGGTGTCGGCCACCATCACCGCCGCTCCTTCCCTGGCAAAGCGGATGGCCACCGCCCGCGCAATGCCGGAAGCGGCGCCGGTAACCAGCGCGACCTGGGAGGGAAGCCGCATATCATTCTCCTGTTCGGACCCGGGAAGGCGAGGAGGCCGTTGAGAATGGCCCAATGTTCCTACACCAACCATGAACCTGGCTATAACGAATCTACGAAAGGATTGTTGTGAAACTCCGGTTTTCGGCCGCTTCGGTCCATTCGTACCGGTTCAGACGCTTGATCGTGGTGCTTCAACAAAACTTTCCTCAATCCTCAGAGACGGCGGGGAATTTTGACCGCTAGTATGCTCACGCAACAGGGAAGAGAACTTCTCTTCGCCGATTCCGCCAATGCACCTACATAAGAATGGACAGGAAGTGCATGAGATTATCTGGCAAAGTGACCATTGTGACCGGAGCGTCGGTTGGACTCGGTCGCGCGGTTGCGTCCCGATTCGCTCGCGAAGGCGCCTCCGTCGTAGCTGCGGATGTGAACGAGACCGACGGCTCGGCCCTGGTCGCGGAACTCAATTCCGAGGGGCTGGATGCGATGTTTGTCCGGACAGACGTGTCGCAGGAATGCGCGGTCAAGGCCCTCTACGATGCCACGTTCTTGCGCTATGGCAAGCTGGATGTGCTCTATAGCAATGCCGCCGTGCTCTTGCCCGAGCGCGATTTGCCCATCCACGAAATCAGCCTGGAGACCTGGGATTACGTCATGAGCGTGAATCTTCGCGGAACGTTCCTGTGCGCCAAGTACGCGATCTCCTCAATGCTGCAGAACGGCGGAGGTTCGGTGATCCTCCTGGGCTCGCCGACCGGCCTCGTAGGCTGCGCGCCCGCGCTGACCGCCTACAGCGCCAGCAAGGCTGGGATCATGGGACTGACACGCGTGTTGGCCGCCGCCCACGCGCGCAACAACATTCGCGTCAATTCCATCGTCCCCGGAACCATGGATACCCCCATGAACTCTTACATCCTCGCCAACCCGGCGGTCCGCGAAATATACCGCGACGCTGTTCCCGTTGGAAGGCTTGGCACTCCCCAGGACATTGAAGGGATTGCGCTGTTTCTTGCTTCCGATGAATCCTCGTACTGCACCGGGGGACTCTATATGTGCGACGGCGGATTAACCGCGGTCTAGCGAGTAATGCACAAAACCAGTTGTCATCCTGACCCTGAGCAGCGCGAAGGGGAAGGACCTGCGGTTGCATTTTCATCTTTGAACATGCCCCACAGCAGTTTAGTAAGTTTCTGAGGACAGATTTGATGCTGCGTGTCTTGAAATTTCTGCTTGTCGCCGTTCTCACGTGTTCGCCTCTGCTTGCAATCGCGAGTTCCGCAAACGTTTCATT
>Ga0206925_1162_pt1 | contig 12299 bp, 13 predicted proteins | sample Alteio_BWOrgHeat_62_FD_152944 | JGI IMG/M metagenome (GOLD analysis project Ga0206925, IMG submission 152944) | Enriched cells from forest soil in Barre Woods Harvard Forest LTER site, Petersham, Massachusetts, United States -... | ecosystem: Environmental > Terrestrial > Soil > Temperate forest >...
CCCAGCGGCGCTCTAGCTTACGGACTCGTCATACCACTTCTCAATCTGCGCCCAGTTGACCACGCTCCAAAAAGCGGTGATGTAATCCGGGCGGCGGTTTTGGTACTTGAGGTAGTAGGCGTGTTCCCACACATCAAGACCGAGGATGGGGTTGCCATTAACCTCCGCCACACCCTTCATGTACGGGTTATCCTGGTTGGGAGTCGAAGTCACGGCCAGTGATTTGTCAGCCTTGACGATCAGCCAGGCCCAGCCACTGCCGAAGCGCGTGGTGGCAGCTTTGCCAAAAGTTTCCTTGAAGGCGTCGAAGCTGCCGAAAGTTTTATTGATGGCTGCGGCCAGGGCTCCCGAGGGCGCGCCGCCGGCTTTGGGGCCGATGGATTTCCAGAACATGGAGTGATTGGCATGGCCGCCACCGTTGTTGCGCACCGCGCCGCGGATGGCTTCGGGCACTTTGGACAAGTCGCCGATCAATTCGTAAATGCATTCCGGCGCGGTAATCCCGGCGTCGGCCAAAGCCTTGTTCACGTTGGTGACATAGGCGTTGTGGTGCTTGGTGTGGTGGATTTCCATCGTGCGCGCATCAATGTGCGGCTCGAGAGCGTCGTAGGCGTAAGGCAAGGCGGGTAGTGTATAAGGCATGACGATAATCAGGTTGAGGTTGGAAATGGGATGAGTCTCTTAACAAAAGCCGGTTTCGGCCCAGCGTCAATCCCTCACCGTTATTTTTTGTTGGGGTCTTTGCCTACTGGCTGATTCCAGCCACCAGCGGTAGGGTTTGGCCAACCACGTTGGGCCGGCATAATCCACCCCGATACGTGGTCCACGCCGCTTTCGCCAGCCCGCGGGGATTTGGGCCGGGCCTTCAATCCAAAGTCCGGTGCGTCGAGTGCAGGCCTGGCCATCGAAAGTTTTTGAGATTTTTAAAGCGCGGGTAAGCTTTCCCGGACCGTTCAATCCCTCCACTCCGCGAAGCAATATCGCAGCCGGATAACCTTCCGGGCCGGTGACGAGATTGAGCATCCAGTGCACGCCATAACAAAGATACACATACCAGTAACCGGGCGGGCCGAACATCACGCGATTGCGCGGAGTCTGCCCGCGCGAAGCATGGGAGGCGCGATCCAACGGCCCGCAGTAGGCTTCGACTTCGGTAATCCAATGGCGAGTAATTTGACCATTGCGGCCGCGCCGACATAAATAGCATCCCAACAACGCGGGCGCAACTTGGCGGGCTGGAAAATGCCAGAAGTCCTGAATTTTTTTCGCAGCCATTCGCACCGTTTGGGTTAGAAATCCTTCTGCTTTGTATCCATTATCAAAGTCACCGGTCCATCGTTCGCCGCACGAATATCCATCATCGCGCCAAAAACGCCTTGGGGCACCGGCTTGCCCAGAGCAGCTTCGAGCGCGACATGCAACCGGGCCAGCAAATCTTTCGCCTGTTCGGGCGGAGCCGCGCGATTGAAGGACGGGCGCGTGCCTTTGCGCAGGCTGCCATAGAGAGTGAACTGACTGATGAGCAAAATTTGTCCGCCAGTTTCGGTGAGCGATAAATTCATACGGCCATCGGCATCTTCGAAAACCCGCAAGGCTGGAAGTTTATTGGCCAGCCATTGTATATCCTCGTCGGTGTCGGCGGCTTCGACGCCCACAAAAGCCAACAACCCCGGGCCGATGGCGCCGACGATGTGGCCTTCGACAGTTACGTTCGCTTCTTTTACTCGCTGGATGACGGCACGCATGCTGCGAAACTAATTTTTTTGCAGGAAAATGGAAATCGAAATTAACCCTCCACCAATACCAGGCCCACTGCCCCCAGCAAAAGCAGCGCCCCGGCCAAGCGCCGGGTCATGACGCCCCGGCCCTCTTCGCGCTCGTGATTGCCAAACCAGGAGCCGATGAGCCACACAATCAGAATGGTCCACAGTCCGCGCGTGCTGTAAACAATGTTGATGGCCGTCGCCTGGCCGTAATGGCCCAGCGAGTAACCCATGCCGCCCGATTGGGCCGCGCATATAATGCCGCCCGCCATCGCCCATGGCCACGCGGACTTCGGCACCGCGCTGAACGGCTGGCGGAAAAAGGGCACAATGCAAAAGGCCTCGATGGCCACTCCGCCAAACATCAGCGCGGAAAAGCCCACTGCTCCCACGGCGGGGGCATGCTTTTGCACCAACACATCATTTAATCCGTACAATGCCGCTGCAATGACCGCTTGCATCGCGGTGCGGGCCAGCCGCTTGCGGTCGTGCCAGTTGGACATGCCGAGCAAAAATACCGCGCTTGCCGCGAGCAAGGCCGCCACCCACCAGGTCCACGGCATCACCCCCGCGCCGAGCAAATACGTTAGCAGCGCGACAAAGACTACTTTCGCGCCCATCGCAGGGCCCAGCACACTCACATCGCCATCGCGCATCGCGACAAAAAAACAAACCTGTCCGCTCGTATAAACCAAACTCGAAATGAATGGCCAAAACAGCATGTGCATATTCCAGGGCCGTGGCAACACAAGCAGACCGGGTAACGCGATAAGGCCCACGAACAGGTCGTTCATGAAGGCAATCCGCAGCGGGCCCATACCGCACTCAATCGCCCGCTTGAGCATCACGCTGCCGAAAGCAAACATGATGGCCCACCCCAAAGGCTGGAAAAGAAAATACGGGTGATTCATGCCAACGGCTTAGGCAAGAAGTTCGTGGCGCAACGCAGCTTCGAGCGTTTCTTGTTTCCAAACAAAGCCCGCTTCCTGCAGACGCAACGGCTTCACGGCTAAATCGGAAAGAATGGTCTCGGTCGCCATTTCGCCAAACATCAGTTTGAGCGCAAACGCGGGGGCAGGAGTTTTCGCGGATTTGTTGAGCAACCTGGCCATCAACTCGGTCAGTTCGCGATTGGTGCACGTGTGCGGCGAAACCACGTTCACCGGCCCATGCAGACTTTCGTGCTGGATGATAAAAATCAGCGCCTCAACGGTGTCCACCAAGCTCATCCAGCTCATGCGCTGGGCGCCGGAACCCGCAGTACCGGCCATGCCGGCATTAAAGACTTTGAGGAGTTGTTCAATCGCCCCACCCTGCCGCGCCAACACCACGCCGAAGCGGGCAAAGGCCGTGCGCACCCCGGCGTTGGTGGCAGGCGTGGCCGCGGCTTCCCACGCACAACAGACATCCATTAAAAAACCGGTGCCAGGCGCGGCGTTTTCGTCCACGACCTCGGCGCGCTTGAAACCGTAGTAACCAATCGCGGATGCGCTGAGAAAAACTTTGGGACGTTGGGCCGCGGGCAGGGCCGCGATATGTTCCGCGAGCAAACGCGTGGAAATGACGCGGCTGTCGTGAATGCGTTTTTTGGAAGAAGATGACCAGCGCTGGCCGATGGTTTCACCGGCGAGGTGGACGACGACCTCGACGCCTTCAAGGGCCTTGGCGGGGAATTGTCCGCTCTCCGGATGCCAGGTGAGCGCGTCAGGGCGCGGTTTATGAGCCAGCTCGACAACCTCGCCACCGAGGGCACGCCAGCGTGTGGCCAAAGCCCGGCCAACGAGGCCGGACGCACCGGTGAGCAGCATTTTCCCGTGATGAGAGGAGGACATGGGCAAGCGGACAGATTACCATCATTGCTTGATCGAGAGCAACGCTCGCATTTTTTTGCCCTTAACGTACCAGAGCAAGCTGGACAGGCATTAAAAGGTAAAATATTGTCGCACTTTCTGACGAAGTTACCGCCGAAGTCACAAGTCATGAAATAATGCATTCACAGCGGTAAGGAATATCCGGAAGATGCAACGATATGCTCTGTAGATGGCCAGCCCCTAGCAACAATCCCAACCATGCCTCCACCTTCTGATTCAAACAGTGTAGTCAAACCCAAAGCCGGTTGCTTAGCCTATGCCATTGGAGGTGCTTCCTTTATCCCTTTAATTGGAATTATTTTTGGCGTTATCGCGATTGTCTGGGGTGCTCTTCGCGGAGTGCGCTCCCTCATCATTCTTGGCATCTCAGGCATTTTGTTCACCGTTATTCTCTACTCTGCATTATTTTATTTCGGCATTTATAAACGTGGAGGCCTCTATGACGATTTGCGGAAGCAGTTGGCTGTAACAATGCTTAACAGCGCAGTTAAAGATATAGAGTATTATAAGCTTCAGCATGGCCATTACCCAACGAGAATCGAGGATCTGGACACCAAAGATAAAAATCAGATGCCCACCATTATTGATCCAACCTTTGTTGAACGAAAAAACACGACGGATTCAAATTTCTTCTATCAATTAGATGCATCGGGAACATCGTATTTTTTGCGTTCAGTCGGCCCGGATGGCGTTCCTTTTACAAGCGATGATATTCTGCCAACTCTTTCAGAAGAAGAACGGAAAAACACTGGACTGAAGTTAGAGCGATAAATTCGATAAATTAGGCTGTATCGAGCCAAATAGCGCCATAGCGCGTTCCTTTACTTCGCCCCATCCGCCTTAATAAACTTTTCCAGATCGGCAATGTAGGCTTTGGGGCCCCCGCCTTCGGGATAGCCTGAGATTTCGCCGATGTTCTTCCCAAACCGGTTGAGGAGAATGACCGTGGGGAACCCGGGGACGTCAAACTCGGCCGCCAATTCGTTGTTTTGTTTTTTGAGCTCGGCGGACTGGCTTTTGTAGCGGGGCAGGTCCACCTCGACAAAAACCAGATTTTTGGCGGCGTAATCCCGAAATGTGGCGGTATTGATAATATTCCGGTCCAGCTCCTGACAGTAGGCGCACCAGTCTGAGCCGGTAAAATGCAGGAGCACGGGCTTGTGCTCGGCGCTGGCCCGGGCCATGGCCGCTTTAAAATCAGTGGGCCACGCGTCTTTCGAAGCGCCTGGGGTGATCAGCGCGCCCAGCCAGTCGCTGCCATGCGCGTAAACGGCGTACAGGCCAAACAAGGCCGCGACGGCTAAAATCGCCCGGCCGGATTGCGGCAACGCCCACGCCGCCGGTTTGGGTGGGGGCGCAGACGCTGGCAGCGGTGTAAAGCCTGGCGCAATGTAGTCATCCAAGGGCAGGGTTGGCGCTTGCGGCTCAGCGGCGAGTTTCGGTTCTGGCACCGGCTCCCGGGAGAAAAATACCCCGGCCAGCGTGGCGAGGACAAAACAGCCATAACCTGCGGCGCACATTTTGGCCGAAAATCCTCCCTCGCCGCCGTTTAAAATGGATACATTAATCAGATTAATCCCCAGCCAAAAACCCGCGAGCGCTGCTCCATAAAAATACCTCCACAGAAATAAATTCACCACGGCCCCAACTGACAATAGAATCAACAACCCGCTGCCAATAAAAAAGGCCATCATTCCCAAGGAACCAAACACCGCCTGCACGACGCCGTAAATGAGCGAGTCGATGAAATCTATCGCATGGACCGCCGACGCGTGTTGGGCATACCAGACCGAAAATGTCGCGACCACCGCCAAAATCAAGTACTTGCGGGAGTTGAGCCTGGCCAACCCGGAGTGGTGGTCATTCACGACTGGATAGGGTGGGCGATTTCGCCATGTTCAGCAAGGAAACTTCGGCAGCATCTGACCCCACGCATCGCGCCTTGCCACGCGGAAGGCTTTACCACAAATTTGGCAATTAAAGACCGGATGAGAAAACAATTTCGTCACCACCCCACCCCGTCAGAGAAAGTTTTTAGCGATGAATACCTCAAGCAAAAATAAATTAATGTCCGCGCTGTTGATTGGTGCAATCGTGGCCCTGATTGCATTATATGCGGAAAATGCCCGTTTACGGGAGGCAGCGAAACCGGCGTCGAGCGCCGACGCGTCAGCGAAAACGAAACCCAGCAACGGGCTGGCCGCCATTCTCAATCTGTCCGGCAAAAACGAAATTGAATCCATGCGCGAAGTATTGGACTTCGTGGATCAGTTGAATCCGGCGGACGCGCGGGCGGTGCTGGAATCGTTCAACAAGCTGCCGCAAAATGCCGCGACGGATTTTGCCAAAAAGTTGGTGCTGGCCCGCTGGGCGGAAGCCAACCCCGCCGCCGCGCTGAATTGGGCCAAAAGCCGCACCCTTTATGATGGCCGCGGGGTCGCCATGGCCACCGTTTTTGAAACCTGGGCGGCCAAAGATCCGACGGCGGCGCTGGCCGCAGTAAGCCAGGTGGACGACGCACAAGCCCGCGCCGATATTTACCAGAATATTTTTGCCCGGCTGGCCGCAGCAAATCCAGTAGCAGCCCTGGCTACTTTGCAGAAATTGCCGGCGGGCCAGCAATCGCTCAATGCCTACGGTGAGGTCTTTTACACCTGGGCGATGCAGGATCCCAAGGCGGCCGCGACCGCTGCGCAAAATTTACCGCCCAGCCTGGCGCGCAATCAAGCCATCCAGCAGCTCGCCTCGGGCTGGGCCCAAACCGATCCGACCGCCGCGCTGGCCTGGGCCAATGGACTGCCCGCGGGCAATTCCCGCACCGACGCACTGATGTCTGCCTTGACGGCCATCGCCACGGAAGATCCCAAAGCGGGCACGACTTATCTGGCCAGTCTGCCCAACGGCCCGGCCAAAAATTCACTCACGGTGAACTTTGCCACTAATTGGGCCGCCAGTGATCCGGCGGCGGCGCTGGCCTGGACGGACAAGAACACCTCAGGACAAATGCACGATCAAGCCGTGCAAGGTATTTTGGCGCAAATGAGCGAGGCCGACCCGGCGGGCGCGGCAGCGTATCTCGCGCAAATTTCGCTGGCCAGCGTGCGCGATGTGGCGTTGCCGCAACTGGCTTCAGCCTGGGCGCAAAAAGACATTCAAGGCGCACTGACGTGGGCGCAATCGCTGCCGAAGTCCGACGCGGATGCGAGAAATCAAGCGATTCGCAATGTGGTCGGCACCTGGTCGCTCACTGACCCGGCCAGCGCCGCCGCGTTTGTAAAAACGATTCCCACCGATCCGAATTTCCGGGGCATGGCGGATGCTATTACGCAAAACTGGGCCAATGCCGACCCGGCGGCGGCGTTTGCGTGGGCGCAATCGTTGCCCTCCGCCGGCCAGGGCGCGCAGGCCAACGCCATGCGCACTGCGCTGAGCACCTACGCGAGCGTGGATCCGCAAGCGGCGTGGGATTTGGCCAACAACGCCACGTGGAGCCGCGCTACGCAGCCGCCCCTCGATGGCAACGCCGGCATCGAGACCAAGACCCTCGCGAATATCATCATGGCGTGGAGCACCCAGGATGGCGCGGCGGCAGCAGCCCACCTCGCCGATTTTCCGCCAGGCAGCATTGTCGCCGGCGCAACCAATGTCGTGTTGAGCAACTGGATTAAACAAGACCCGCAAGGTGCGTCTCAGGTCATTGATACGATGCCGGCGAGTTCGGCCCGCGACAGCGCGATTACGCAACTAATCAATGTGGAGGGAAAGAATGACTTGCCGACAGCTTTCGCCTGGGCCGCGACCATCAGCAACGGCAACGTCCAGAACAATGCCTACAACACGGTCCTGCAAGAATGGGCTAAGCGCGACCCATCTGCTGCCTCGGCGGCAGTCCAATCAGCCAATGTCAGCGATGCGCAACGGGCCAGCATGCAGCGGGTTATTTTTCAATTTTCCCAAACGGGCGCGATTAAGAATTAGCCAGGTTTGCCCCCCTGCATCGCGCCTTGCTTTCTAGGTGATTTTCGGGCAGGATAAAAAGTCCAGTTCCCGGGGATGTTCATTCGCTCGCCATCGCCCCGGCGGTGACGAGAGGAAAGTCCGGACACCATAGGGCAGGATTCCCTTTGAAAGGAGGGGCGGCCGGCGCAAGCCGGTTGACGGAAAGTGTCACAGAAAACAAACCGCCAGGGGCGTGCAAACGCCGTTGGTAAGGGTGCAAAGGCGGGGTAAGAGCCCACCGCGGCCAGGGCGACCTGACCGGCATGACAAACCCAATCCGGTGCAAGACCAAATAGGGGACCAGACGGCCCGTCCAACGGTCCCGGGTTAGTCGCACGACGCTTAGCGCGGCCGCCAGTTTCGCAAGAAACCGGCGGCAGAGAAATGAATGAGCGGCGGGAGTGCCGCGAGGCGCCCGCCAGAACAGAATCCGGCTTACGGTCCCTGGGAACTGGTTTTTTACTTTATATGAACAACACCCGCCAGCACTGGCTCATGAAATCCGAGCCGGACGTCTTTGGGCTGGCGCATTTGCAAAAACGCCCCGGCGGCACCGCGCCGTGGGACGGCGTGCGCAATTACCAGGCGCGGAATTTCATGCGCGCAATGAAGGTCGGCGATGCCGTGCTGTTTTACCACTCAAGCTGCGATATCCCCGGCGTGGCGGGTTTGGCGGAAGTCGTCGGCGAAGCGCGGTCTGATGATTCGCAATTCGACCCGAAATCAGAATTTTACGATGTCGGTGCGAAACGGGACAATCCGCGGTGGTCGCTGGTGGATGTGAAGTACATCGCGACCTTCAAACATTTTGTGTCGCTGACGGAATTGCGCGAACAACCGACCTTGAAAAAGATGCGGCTGTTGATGCCCGGCAGCCGACTCTCCGTGATGCCCGTGACGCCGGCGGAGTTTAAAAAAATCTGCGCACTCGGCGGCGAATAAGAAAATGGCGGGGGCGGTGGGACTCGAACCCACGACCAGCAGTTTAGAAAACTGCTGCTCTATCCGCCTGAGCTACACCCCCGGAAAAATGACCGAGGGTATTTTCAGCGGGGACCGGGGGGATGTCGAGCCTGAGAGTGGCACCTCGGCACGCAAAACCGACGGTTCTAAAGTGGTGGGAGAACAGACTCGAACCCTGTTTGCGGATGGCGAATTCCGCTGATAACGAACAAGTTGGCGACGAGCACAAAACAAGTCAACCACAGCCTGCACCACAAGTCTTCGGTCAGGTGTGTTTTGCCCCGACTGAAATTGCCCTAAATTGGGCCAAATTGCCCGCGCACATACAAGCGGCGATATTGGCCTTGGTTGCCACAGCCAAAGGCCAACCGTGAGCCAGCCAAACAACACCTACGCCACGCCAGCCTAGGCATTTTGGGTATGCCCGTAGCCTAACTAGGCACCCACAAGGCCTTAAAACCGCCGACGGAGGCCTTTTTGCACTGACTAGAGGCCCCAGTGCAAGGCCGCCAGAACCCTGTTTTTGCAATGCACCTCCATGAAAATACCATCGCCACATAAGAAACCCGAACGTTTTGGCACACCCCTACCCCGTCACTCTGCCTACGCCAGGGACAAGTCTGACAACTGCTACAGCCAATGGCGCTGGGCTGCTGGCGTTGCCAGTGAGTTCATTTATCACCTGTCCGAGCTAATAGCCAGGCATGGCAGTCTGCGCGTCGTGCTGTACGTACGGGTATCATCCCAACGGCAGGCCGCCAATGGCAAGCTGCTGCGGAAGGTCACATGCTTGCGGAACAAGGTGCTGGCGATGGGCTGCGAAATCGTCGGCGAGTTTTACGAAATCTCGCACAGCAGCGTGCATTTCGTGGATGACAACGAAGAGAAAGGCTACACGCGCAACCGCTGGCAGTTCGATTTAGCCATTGAGTGTGCCCGCGAGCATGGCGCGGTGCTGGTGGCTGCCGAGCGTGATCGGTTTGTGCGAGGCCGCCACCTCGATAATGCCACAAAACGTCATGAAAAACCCTCGGTCGGTGATTATGTTCGCCTGCAATGGCTCACCACAGGCGTAACCCTAGCCACACTCACTGACCCAAATAAATCAGGCCGCAGCCCGCAAACCAAGGACGGCTTAGAGGCTACCGACAAAAAGCTCGGCCGCCCCGCGAAGCTCACGCTCGACCCGGGCTTCATCAAGCGCCGCCGCGAAGCCCTACTGCCTGAGGTGCTGAACCTCCACGCCAAAGGTTGTTCCTGTCGCCGTGTTGCCAACCGCCTCAACGCCACGCCCACCGGCTGGCCGCCACTTGCCTACAAAACAGTTTTCAACTGGGTGAAAGCCCGCAACCAAAACAAACCAAAGAAAGAAACAATACCATGAATAACGCACCGAACGTAGACCGCCAGGCGCTGATTACCATAACCCTGGCCGCAGCCATTGACCTTTATGCGGCCCAAGACACCGAAGTGATGGACACCGAGAACAATATGCCCATTTGCGCCGTGCAAGGGGCCGGTTTCATTGTCGCGGCATGCATAGGCAAGGAAGCCGTCGAACGTTACCTCCGCCGCTTCTTCGAGGCATCCAAAGTCAAGATGCCCGCCGCCAAAACCGAGGAATTCATTCAATTGATCATGAACGCACCCCAGCACTACCCCTACGCGTTCAACCGCCTACAACTCCTCGAACTCACCAGCCACGCCGTTCACAATTAACCATTCGCCCTGCCGCTGCGCGTGCCAACCCACGCCCAGCGGCCCATGGCTTGTGTAATTTTTAGAGGGCCGCTGTCGGAAATTAACCGGAAAAAGGTTACATACTTATGCCATTGGCTGCATGCCATGCTTTGCTACCCGATAAACAAAGGGGTTATGATGTAGATATCTAGCCATTTACACTTGGCCATCCTTTTGGCTCGCGGAACATCAAGAAGTAGAAATGCCAAAATTTGGTTTGTTATGGATCGCCGACTTGCCCCGCCACTTTCCTGTAAGAAGCCAAATCTCATATTCGAAGAGTTTATGTCGGAGTTGCGTAAGCGCGAGTTGTCGCCTGAATATTATGAGGGTCTTAGACTTCGCTTTCCAATGATGATGAAGTTTTGCAATTGGAAAACCTTGACCGATATTACTCCCGATAGCTTTCTTAAGTGGCGCAATTCAGGTCATGGCTATGCCATCTGCTCACAAAATCACTTCCTTGACACGATGCGCGTGTTTTTAAATTGGGTGGCAGGCCGTTACAATTTGGAGAATCCACTTAAACTAATTCAAAAAACGCCAAAACGTCGTAAGTCCTCAAATGGCCCGCGTGCATTTACAGAGGATGAATTGGCACGCTTATATGCCGCTGCCCCACGTCGCCAATTCTTTTACCGCTTTATGACGTTCACTGGCCTGCGACACAAGGAAGCCCGCCGCTTGCAGTGGGGCGATGTAAAATTAGATATATTGCCCACGCTATTTCTGCGTCCCGAGGCTACCAAAGGCCGTCGTGCTGACGAGTTGCCAATTGTATCGCTGTTGGTACCCGATCTACAAAAAGCCCGTCCGGTCTGGGCGAAAGAAACAACCCCGGTCTTTCATCGTGGAGTGCCCAACCATACAACCTTTCACCGTGACTGCGCCAAGGCGGGCATTCCATACAAGGACGGCCTTGACCGTACCATTGGCTTCCACACCTTCCGCCGCACATTTATCACTTTACTGCAAAAGCTCGAGGTACCCTCTCGCGTCATTGCAAAACTGGCTCGGCACAAAAGCCTCAATTTTACTGACTACCTTTATACGGACGCTACTCAGTTGCCCGATCGTCAAAAGATTGAAGTGCTCGGGAACCTGAATTTGACTCCCGCATCACAGCGCTTTTTTGCACCACAAATAGCACCACAAAAATCCGCCCAAAACGGGTTTAAGCTGGGTAAATCTGTCTTGGCTCAAAATGCGTTTGAGGCGTGCACGGTCTTACAAACCGTTGAAAGCGAGGCGACTTGTGTCGCCCCGGCCAATCCTGTCCAGAATTGGCAAAACCTGAAAGTGGTGGGAGAACAGGGACTCGAACCCTGGACCTCCTGCGTGTGAAGCAGGCGCTCTAACCAACTGAGCTATTCCCCCGTCGCGGCCGGAAACCCCGGGACGGGGAACGGCGAGGGGTTAACATGGCGCGAGGGGCGCGGGAGGTCAATAATGAAGCTGATTTGGTAGTAGGCAAAAAGTCGGCGAACCTGTTCTCCAGACTTGCCAGTTGGGCCGGGGCTTGTATGAAACCATGCACCCCTTGTTGTGATGAAACTCCGCCCTGCCCTGCTGTCGTTATTGGTTCTGGGTATTTCCGCACTGGAGTTTGATGCGTGTGCGACCAAGCCGCCGCCGGTGGTCAAAGTGGATTTTGCCAAACAGGTACGACCGATTTTCGAAGCGTACTGCTATCAATGCCACGGCAATGGCCGGAGCCGCGCGGGTTTCCGCATTGATCAAAAGGCGAATGTGATGAAGGAAATTGTGGTGGGCGATCCAGGGCACAGCTATTTGTACCGGGCCATGACGAAATCCCTGGGCGCGAGCGACCACATGCCGCCGATGAACGAAGCCCAGCCGGAGGACAGCGACCTCGCCACGATTAAATTATGGATTGAGCAGGGCGCGATTCCGCCGGTGCGACTTTCTTGGGTGGAATGGCAGCCGGTTGCGGTGAGCAAGG
>Ga0206925_1163_pt1 | contig 12171 bp, 1 predicted proteins | sample Alteio_BWOrgHeat_62_FD_152944 | JGI IMG/M metagenome (GOLD analysis project Ga0206925, IMG submission 152944) | Enriched cells from forest soil in Barre Woods Harvard Forest LTER site, Petersham, Massachusetts, United States -... | ecosystem: Environmental > Terrestrial > Soil > Temperate forest > O...
GTGATAATTGATCGCTCTGGCGTACCCACGACGCTAAAGGTAATGTCTGAGGCGGTATTCGTCCCGCCCAGCATGGCCAGAGAGAGCATGTAGTGCGCGGTGCCGCCATGGATGATGACCACATCCTGAGTTTGTAAGGTCATCGAAAAGTCCTGTACCACAACATTGGCGGGTGCGCTGACGGCCGTCGCGTAGTTCGTATCTCCGTTGTACCGCGCGGTGACCATGTGATTGCCGGCTGTGAGCGCGCTCGTCATGAAGGCAGCTGTCGTCCCATTGAGCGGTACTGTTGCAAGAGGTTGTGTGCCGTCCAGAAAGGTGACAGTGCCGGTTGCGACGGTGCCGGACACTGTCAGGCTGCCTGTGAGCGCTACAGGGTTATGCACAAAGATAGTATTGGGTGCAGCCGTGAGCGTGACGATGACCGGAGGATTGCTGACGACAGCATGGGTAACCTCTAGCGCAGCGTTGTAGTTCGCGTTGCCCGTCTGATCGGCAGCGACGATGACGGTTCCGTAGCTGGTAAAAGTTAGAACGTTGCCGTTGAATGTTCCTGGACCGGAGAGAATGCTGAAGGTGACAGGCAGTCCTGAGCTGGCTGTAGCCTGTAGCGCAGCAGTCGATGTACCAGGTGGCAGGGGCGATACTGGGGCGGGGAAGGTGATCGTCTGCGAGGCCTTCACTACGTTAAATGTGGCGGTTGCAGAGCCGTCAAGATAACCACTATTGGCTGCCTGCGTTACCTTGAGCTGAACCTGTCCAACCCCGGTGATCGTAACCGTCGCGCCTGCAAGCATTGCGGGTCCGCTTACCAAGGAGTATGTCATCGCGCCCGGCGAATTAGAGGTGGCTGCAACGGTAAATGGGGCATCGCCGTAGGCGTGATCTGGTACGGCGAAGACAATCGTTGGCGGTGCAGTGACGTTGACCGCCGCTGATACTGAGGTACTTGCCGCGTAAAAGGATGTACTGTCTGGCGCATAGACGGCATAGATCGTATCCGTGCCAACCGGCAGCGCAGTCGTAAGGAACGTGGCCACGCCCGCGGAGAGGGAGATGGAGCCGATCGTGTTTGTACCGCTTTTGAAGAGCACGGCCCCTGCCGGTGTAGCTGGTCCCGGCGGCATAAACGCTGATACCGTCGCCGTAAAGGTAACGGGATCGCCATAGGTGGTGGCATGGGTACTCGCGGTCAGCGTGGTGGAGGAGGCAAGAGCAGTCACATCGATGGAGCATGTAGCCGAGCTAGCGGCGAAGCCGGCGGCAGGCACGTAGCTGGCCACAAGAGTGTGCGTACCTACGACAGCGCCGGTATACGTTAGATCGGCTGCACCACCGACGAGGCTCTGTGTCGCAAGCGCCGCACCGTTATCGGTAAATGTAATAGAACCTGTCGGCGTGCCGTTGGAAGAGGTAACTGTAATCGAGAGCAGCGCGTTGTTTGCTGCCGCAATGGATGTGGCCGAACAGTTAAGAGTGGTGGCGGTGACATAGCCTGTCACCACATGATTAGCACTGGCTATGGCTGCTGTGAAATTCGCATCGCCAGCGAACTTCGCCGTGATCGCGTGTGTCCCGACGTTGAGCGTGTTCGTGGTAAAGCTGGCTGAATTATTGACAAGCGTGGCCGTAGTGAACGGAGTGCCATCAATAGAGAAGCTGATCGCGCCTGTTGGCTTCAAAGGATTCGCGACCGGGGTAAATGTGGCAGTAGCGGTAAAGTTCTGCTGGGAGGTAGAAGGTTCCGGCGCTACGATCAGCTTTGTCGTTAGCTGGCTGTTCGTTTGTGCTGGCAGTTCATTGATAAGGATCGTAAATGTATTGAAGTTGATCTCGCAATCAGAGCACTCACCGTTTCCATTCGGAGAAACGATGTCCAGATTGCCGTCGTTGTTCAGATCGATCAGAATGGCCTTACCGGTCGAGGAACCGCCAGCGTAAAACGTCTCCGGACCGAATGCTCTATTGGGCAGCGTGTGAATGATGGAGATCGGTCCGAAGCCCGAGAGGACGAGGTCCGGACGGCCGTCGTGATCCATGTCGCCGATGGTGATGTAGGTGTTCGTGTTGTAGGTTGTGACGGGCTGTGCAGCTGTAAATGTGCCATCACCCTTGCCGTAGTAGATGGCGACGATGTTCTGGCCCGGAACGGTCATCGCAATGTCGGCGTGGCCGTCGCCATCCATGTCTGCCACGCTCAGATCGAAGGGATAGTTGACGGTGGGGTCTTCGGTGTAGCCGGTCAGGAACTTATTGGACTGTGAAAAGTTGCCCTGACCATCGCCCTTCAGGATGTAGATATAGTTGGCGCTAGCTACCGCAGCATCCATGTGTCCGTCTTCATCGAAGTCCCCGGCGGCGACGGGGGACAGATTGTCTGAGATATTGACGCGTGTGCCTGCATAGCCGGCCGGATGCGATGTGGAGAAGGCGACGCCGTTGGCATCTACGACGGCTTCATCTGTGCGTCCATCGTTATTGAAATCCGCAACCATGCCGAAGTTCCAGGGACGATATGTAGAACTTGAGCTGGTTGGAAGCGGAAGCGCAGGACCCAGCATGAAGGTTCCGTCTCCTTTGCCAAGCAGAGAACCGGAGCCGCCGATGATGTCGATGATGCCGTCGCCATTAACGTCACCAAAGAGACCGGCTCCGCCAATGTATGGAGAGCCGTTGATTGGCGATTTGAAGGTGCCATCGCCATTGCCGAGGTATACCTGCGGATTGTAGGAGGCCGTTCCGGAGTACACGGACACATCCGCGAAGCCATCGCCATTGAGGTCGCCTGCATTGACAGAGCCGATGTACACCGCAACCGGTGTGACCGGAGCCGCGTTGAAAGTGCCATCGGCATTTCCGAACGCGACGAGGATGGCATGGTCTGCGGGCAAAGCAACGTCCGGGCGGCCATCGCCGTTGAAGTCAGCCATAACGGCCTGGTCCCAGTGGTAGCCTGCAATGCCGTAGAGCTTGGGAGAGTGCACGCTGAGTGCGCTGCTGCCCAGCGAGATCGCGATGCCCTGGTATCCCGTGCTCACTACATCTTTCAGGCCGTCGCCGTTTAGATCGGCCACACCGATCAAATTATTCGCGGAACTTCCACCCAGTGAGATCTGTGCGCCGAAGGTGCCATCCGCGTTGCCATGCCGGTAGAAGATGCCGCCGTAGTCGTAAAGCAGATCAAGGTGTCCGTCTCCGTCAAAATCGGCGAGCTTAACGGACTGTTGATCCGTGGTGTACATCGGCGTGCTGTAGGTAGCGGAAGCAGAGAAGTGTCCGCCGCCCTGATTCAGACTAACGGATACGGAAGATCCTGTTGCGATCACGATGTCGGTAAGACCGTCACCGTTCAGGTCAGCGGCGAATACATCGCTTGAAAAGGGAAAACTTTGAGCACTGATGACAGGCGCGTTGAAGGTGCCATCGCCTTTACCGTGCATAAAGTAATAGTACTCATACTCATCGGTATAGATGATATCGGGCTTGCCGTCGCCATCAAAGTCAGCGATGGCCATGTGAAAATTGATTTCGGTCGGGGTGCCATACGTATAGGCGCTATTGACAGTGGGAGATTTGAAGGTCCCGTCGCCATTGCCGAGCACTACGGTGATGGAGGGCTGTGCTGAGGGGTGCGAGCTGTTGCCGCCGATATTGCCGTGACCGTTGTAGCCGAGGACGATGTCTGGAATCCCATCACCGTTAGCATCGCCAATCGTTAGTACGGAGCCGACCAGCGAGGGAATGGGAATCACCTGTCCCGTGGTGAAGGTGCCATCGCCCTTACCGAGAAGGACGTGCAGATTGCCGCCGGAATAAGCATCCAGATAGACAAGATCCTGCTTGCCGTCGTGATTGAAATCTCCTGTACCGAGAAGGTAGGCGTCGCTACTCTGCGGATAGGTTGCTGCGCTACGAAAAGTCTCAGCGAAGAGGCAGGTCTGCGCCAGAAGAAACACGGCCAGAAGTGCGTGGATTTTCTGCAGACGCATGCAACACCTGAATTGCCTGGTTCATTCAATACGAACGGGGCGAGCCTTTATAAAGTCCGTGATGTCTTTATCCGGATATCACGGACAAATTAGTGAACTTCTAATTGGAACGAATGTACGGTTGTTCCGGAGGTGGCCTGTACTGTCACGATGGACGACGGTTGACCGGCCATGCTGTTCTGCCCGCATCCGGCGACGGCCATTGTCATGATAGCGAACAGCATGATTATGAGGGTGGAGATTTTCCGGCGGCGCCAGAAAAGCGGCATCAGAAGTGCGCAAGCCAGCCATGTTTTATGCAAGAGCGCTTCTGTGGTCGCAGGTGTAAGGCGAAGGCTCGTGGCGCCCGAACCTGTCAGGCTTGCGGGGGAAAAGGTGCAGACATATTGTGCCGGAACATCTGGACAGGAAAATTGCACCGTTCCAGACCAGTTGCCTTTGGCCTGCATATTCACCATCAGTGGTGTGCCCGTGAGCAGAGGGGCAGTGGGGGAGATTAATGTGAAATCTGCCACAGCGTAATCCGTTGAAAGGAATCGGGCGGATGCAGTGGATGTGTATATGCTGTTGCCGGAGTAGCTTGCATAGAAGACATGAATACCGCCGGAGGTCTGAGGAACGTTGAAGCTTGCTGTCCCATCCTCTGCAACCTGAGCAAAGCCGGCGACCTGGTTATCTTCCAGCAGTGTCACCGTGCCAGATGCATTGCCGTTGGGAGATGCGACGGCGATGGTCAAATACGTTGCGTTGCCGGATGGTGTCTCCGACGTGAAGAAAACGTCGGCGCTAATGCCGTTGATGGTGTGAACGGTTATTCCGCTGGCTGCGGAGGTGCTGCTGGCGAAGGGATCGTTTGCGTTGAAGGCTGCCGTGAGATTGTGGGGGCCTGCGCCGAGCGTTGCAATGCTGAAGCTGGCTACACCGCTGCTGCTCAGGCTCGATGTGCCGAGAATAGTATTGCCGTCTTTAAAAGTCACGCTGCCGTATGCCTGCGGTACGCTTGTCACATTCGCCGTGAGCGTCAATACGCTTCCTGTGGAGGGAGACAGCGAGGATGGAACCAGAGTTGTTGTGGTCGCGACGGCCGAGACGGTGATGGTGAAAGCACTGGAGGTGCTCGACTGGAAGACCATGGGCTTGATGCCGTAAGAGCTGACGATCGTTACGCCGTTGTAAGTGGCTGTCATGGTATTAATGCCCGGGCTGAGCAGGTTCGTCTGCAGTACGGCTACGCCATTAGAGAGGGCAGCTTGTCCGAGAATCGTCTGGCCAGAATAGAAGGTGACAATACCGGAGTTCACGGCTGCTGATGCCGCTACATTGGCCGTCAATGTCACGAACTGGCCCTCCTGCACCGTCAATGATGAAGCGCTAAGGGTTGTGCTGGTACCGTAAACCGGCTGAAGCGTTGTCAGAAATGCCTGATTCGAACTGGCAGCATAGGTGGCATCTCCATTGTAGGTAGCCGAGACGATGTGCGCGCCTGTTGTCAATGCTTGTGTAACGTTGTCCAGAACGTTGAACGTGGCTGCATTCGCGCTAATGGTGGCAGATCCGATGCTTTGATTGTCGATCGCAAACTGCACTGAACCGGTAGGAGCCGGAGCCGTCGAGCTGGACGAGGTCAGCGCTGTCGAGATCGTAAAACCCTGGTTGTAGTTCACTGTCTGTGGCGTGAGTGTGACAGAGAGAGTGACCGTGGGATTCAGATTTGCGATATTGAGTGCGGTGGTGACGTACGAAGAGTTGCCGCTGAAGAATGCAGATCCGCTATCGACGGCAACGATGTCAGGATAGCCATCGGCATTCATATCGGTCAGGAAGACCGTATTTAGCAGGTTTCCGTCTACGTAGGTCACGGCGTTGCTGTAGTTCCGTGAGCCGAGATTGGCAGCGATGTGCATGGATGAGGCATCCGAAAATACGAGGTCAGGCTTGCCGTCGTGATCGACATCCGCAACCAGCCAGCTGGCCGAACCCGGAAGATTTGTTGGGAGGACCGGAGCGCTGAAACTACCTGTGCCATCACCGTAGAGGAAGGAGATGCCAGTGGCGTTGTTATAGAGCAGCAGATCCGGTTTCCCGTCGCCGTCCATATCCGTAATGGCCGGGGGACCGTACTGGATTACGCTGCTGGTGAAGCTGGAGGGAAGAACCATGGACGGTCCGGCGCGAAAGGTGCCATCGCCATTGCCCAACATGACCTGTAGGCCCGGCAGGCTGGCGAGGTAAAGCACAATATCGGCGAATCCATCGTGATTGAGATCCCCGGCAGCCAGCAGGACCGGCGAGGTGTAACTATACGGCAGAGTCGTATCCACACGCGTCAACGTGCGAGAGGACGCTGAACTGAGCATCGATGTGGTCTTGTAGTACGAGTTGAAGGACGAATCAGAGTACGGGCCACTCAGCGCTACCACATCCATGCGTCCATCGTGATTCAGGTCTGCCATCTTGGGCGTCTGCAGCGAGACGGTAATACTGGTAGTTGCGGAGAAGGTACCGTCGCCAATGCCGTAGAGAATGTCGAGAGAAGAACCGTAATAGGCGATATCGAGCTTGCCGTCGCCGTCAAAGTCGCCAACCATGCCATTCTGCGATTCGGTGATGCCAAGCGACGGCCCGGCGCTCAGAGAGCCTGTGCCATTGTTCAGGTATGTCTGAATGCCACTACTGGAGCTGAAGACGAAATCCGTCCGGCCATCTCCATTGAAATCTCCAGCTACTGCTTTGGTGATTGCTTGTCCTGCATTCAGAATGCCGGCGGTAGCGAAGTTTGCTGTGGTGTTGCCATGAAAGTAGACGATGCCACCGGTAGTGACCGCAGCCACATCATTGAGCCCGTCGCCGTCGAAATCCCCAATTGCGAAGTTGTAGAGCGCCAGATTGCCAGTGGTGGAGAGAATGGGAGCATCAAAGGCCATGTTTCCCAGTCCTGGCAGAACCTTAAGTCCGGCACCACAACTCAGGACAATGTCTGGCTTGCCATCATTATTGAGATCTGCGGCGCCTAGCAGGTCATCGCTCGCGCTAATAGCCGTGACTGTCTGTGCGAGGTTGAATGTGCCGTCGCTGCGGCCCGTGAGCGCCATCAGATTTGTATTGATCGGCGAGAGCAGGTCAGGGATGCCGTCACCATTGACGTCGGCAACAATGGTATTCGATGACGAGGTGTTGTACTGCGGGCCGGATGTGAAGGTTATCCCGTTATTAAAGAAGATTTGCGCTGCCGCAGTACCGTACATGCCTTCCTGGCTGAGTACGAGAAGATCAGGCTTGCCGTCATGATTGAAGTCATAGGCGTAGGTCTCATAGGGACGGCCAGGAAGATACTGCCCGGAAAATGCTGTTGTATTTCGCGTGAAGTGTCCAGCGCCGTCCCCGGTCATGTAGATGACCGTTCCGTATACGTCCGGCACCATCACGTCAGGTTTACCGTCGCCGTTGAAGTCGGCGACGGCCATGAGTGTGAGGATCTCCGGAGGATTGAAGTCATTTGTTGTAATGGTGGAGACGATTGGCGCGCCGAAGGTTCCATCACCGTTCCCCAGAAGAGCGGTGACCGTGCCGGCATCGGTCCCTACGGAACTGGGGAAAAGGATGTCCATCTTGCCGTCGTGATTTAAATCGGCCTTGGTCACGACGCATCCTGTGCTGTTGATGTAGGAGCAGGAATACTTCGCCAGCGGGACGATCTGGCCGATCGTGAGTCGTCCACTGCTGCTACCGAGCAGTACATGAAGGGAAGGCGTCGTGCCGGTGTCGACGTAAGCTAAATCCTGTATGCCGTCGCCATTCCAGTCCCCAGCTACGAGCCCTGCCGACCCTCCCGAAATGGGAATAAGCGTCGGATTCTGATAAGTGCGACTCTGCGCCCATGCCAGCAAAGGGCATGCGAGAAGCAAAAGACTCAAAAGGCGACGCATCGTCCGCAACTCCGCAAATTTATTTGGTGACTAGGCGCGATAGGAGTAAATTATCACGAAGAAGTTCATCCCTGAGAGAATTTGAGCGTCCTGTTTTGGCGAAACGTTTCAAAATAGGCAGCCGTGCGATCTGGTTTAGTGGGTATCGCAGATCGCTGCGCATAGTATCGCTTCTGGCGGCATGCGCTTTGTTGTTTTTGCTGGGCTGTGGCGGAGGCGTAGTTCCAGCCAGTGGGCCTACCGGTACATCGGGTTTTACGGTAACAACATCCAGTTCCGTAACGATTGCTCAAGGCGCCACACAGGCGCTCTCGATCTCTACAAGCTTTACGAACGGCTTTACCGGGCCGGTCTCTGTCAGCATTGCCGGTATGCCGGCAGGTGTTTCGGCGACTCCTGCATCCTTCACGGTAAACACCACTGGAACTCAATCCGTGACACTGAGTGTTATGTCGACGGCTACTCCTGGAACGTACACGCTGACGGTGCAGGGAAGCGGTTCTTCGGGGCTGCGGCAGGCAACGATCGCATTGACGGTAACCTCACCACCCGGCTTCACATTGTCTGTCCCAGCGAGGATCTCAATGCCTGCTGGTACGACGCAGAACATTCAAGTGTCTGCGACCTCAATTGGGGGTTTCTACGGCTCTATTTCGGTTGTGCCCAGCGGTATGCCGGCGGGCATAACAATTGCTCCATTTACGGTCTATACAGGAAGCTCAACCAGTGTTGCGGTGACAGCTGCTGCCGGTATCTCGACCACCTCGGCGACGATCACCTTTAGTGGAACCAGCGGTGCGCTGAATGCAAGTGCGCAAAGTGCGCTTTCTGTTTCCAACACGCCGGACTTTGTCATCAACGCAAACTTCGGTACGGGTTTCGGCATGTACGTCGGTGGGTCCAATGTGCCGTTGACGCTCAGCACGACGGCCTATAACGGATTTACCGCACCGGTTACGATTTCGCTTACGAATCTCCCTTCCGGTGTGACCCTTACCCCCTCTTCGTACACGGCAGCGGTGGGTGCGTCGTACACCATGATGGCTTCGACCTCGTTGTATGCAACGCCCGGTACCTATACCGTGACGGTGCAGGCCAGCGGAGGCGGCATTCAGCATCAGGCAACCTTTACGTTCTTTGTCGCCCAGATTTATCCGTCGCTTACAGCACAACCGTCATCGGTTACTATTCCTGCCGGCTCTTCGGCGTCGGTCTTCGTTTATCCCACGGGCGTTAATGGAGGTGACGTCAGCGCTGAGCAGATCTCTGTGACGAGCAAACCCAGCGGCGTTACGGTCTCGCCCACAACGTTTACCGGAAGTGCGAATATTTCTGTTTCGGCAGGAGCAGGAGCTTCCAATGGCAATGTCGTATTCAGCCTGACCTATGGTCCCTATCACTCCACGGCTTCGTTGCAGGTCACGGTGGGGGCTTCTGTGAAGGTCACGCCTGTCGCTCTACACTCGCGTTCGAAATTTATTCGCAACGATACGCCGTTTCTCTACAGTAGCTATCCGCCTCCAAACTGGTCGCTCTATGACAGCGCAACAAAGCGTTTCTTTGCCAGCGATCCTGTATTGGGGCATGTGAACGTTTACGATTCGGTTACAGAGACGCAGGTCGGCAGCATTGCTGTGCCCGGAGCGTTTGGGATGGATGAGGCGCCCGACGGCAGTGTGATCTATGTGGGGACCATGTCGGGCGATCTTTACGTGCTCGATCCTGTAGCCATGACAGTGAAGAAACGTTATCTGAGCAATACGATCAGCCCTTATGGATACGCCGCAAATGCCGTATATGCGCTGGCGAACGGGAAGCTTTTATTGCAGACCTACTTCCTGGTGCCAGGATATTCGTGGGTAGATGGCAACGGCCCGCTCGCTCTCTGGAATCCCGCAGATAACTCTATCGTGAAGTTCGTCGATCAGAACGGCAATGACGGCCAGATGCCAGAGGCGAATATTTGTTACTCGAAGTTTGAGTACGGCATTCTCACAAAGAACCGCACGCGGTTTGTCATCACACCAACGCTGACGGCGGAGGGAAGTTCCTTCCTGTGTTCGCTGGATCCGAACACAGCCACATGGAATATCTCAACTGCACTGGAAGACGGGGATGGCACTGCGCTGTCGAGTATTGCCACTACACCCGACGGCAATACGGTTGTCGCTTACGATGGCGTCTCGGTCTTTGTGCTGGACGCTGCGACCATGGCTCTCAAGAGCTCCTTTAACGCCAATGCCAGTCAAGGCGATGTGCAGAATGCCAATCTCGTGGTTGGGCCAGATAGCAATACGCTCTACATCACGTCCGTAAATCCGGGAGCGAACACCTTCTTCCTTGAAGGCGGTATTGATGTGATGGCCTACAACATGCAGACGGGTACGCAGACCGGTTGGCTCTCGAATGTAGGCATTTTCAGCCGTAATTTTTACGGTGAAAGCTCGCCGATGGCACAGTCCATGAGCAGCAACGGTTTGCTCGGCGGTGTGATGGAGCAGGGCTTTGGCTTTATCGATGTCAATGCTGTAAACCCAATGCCGATCGGCTACGCACTTGCGCCAGGTGCTTTGGTGAGCTCGTACCCATACGGTCCGCTTGCTGGTGGCACGGCGTTCTCGTGGTTTCCCTCCGAGGCATCGAGCGCTATCCCGCCTTCGCTGGGGAGCGTTTATTTTGGCGGAAATGTTGCGGCTGGAATCTCGTATACCTCAGGCTCCATGGAAGCAACATCTCCTGCAGGTATCTCGCCTGGCCCTGTCGATCTCATCACGCTTTCAACCGACGGATCCGAACAGCTTCTGCCGGAAGCTTTCTCCTATGGTCCGAGTGTGCTGGAAGCTCCTGTTAACTACATTACGGCCGAGGGTGGTGCAACTGGGTCGCTCTATGGATATGGTTTTGGCAGTGCTCAACTCACAACGTCAACGACACCAGTGGCACCTCCTTCCGATCTTCAAGTGAGTGTTGGCAGCACGGCTACGACTGTAAGCGGATATCTTCCCGGACCCTACGGAGCGTACGGCTTCAATCCTCAGCCGTTTCCACTCGTTGGTGCATACTATACGGTTCCTGCCGGCGTGGCGGGTACCAGTGCGGATATCCACGTTACGAACTCTTCCGGCTCCACGACCGTGAAGCAGGGCATAACGTATCTGCCTGCCGTGCAGACCTATGTATCAGGAGGAGAGTTGCTGGACGGCGTCTATGATGCGCATCGTGATGTCTACTACTTCACCGATGCAACACAGATCCGCGTTTTCTCACGTACGCAAGCGAAGTGGCTCAATAGTATTCCAATCTCCGGTGCACAACGTCTCTTCGGTGTCGGCATCTCGCCGGATGGCTCCAAGCTGGCCATTACCGACGGACTGGGCTATGCAGTGTACGTTCTAAACCCAGATACGCCGGCCACGGTCGTGAAATACGCCTTCGGTTCGCAGATTTTTCTGGGCGCCAATGTGGCTACGCCTGCTGGAGTTGCGATCAACGATGCGGGCAATATCTACTTTGCCACTTTTGATCAGAATGGCGATGGACCAGCCTTCCTATATTTCCTGAATCCATCGACAGGAAAGATTCTAGGCGTCGCCGGCACGTCTGAAGGGAACTTTCCATACGGCCGCGTTTCCATGTCAGCCGATGGCAAGCGTATTTACTTCAATACCTATGGGCAGTTGGGATATCTCATGACGGCAAACAATGCAATTGTGATGTGCGCCGAGTGTGGCGATCTTGGGGAGGATGGCTTTGAGGTTGTGCTCGCTGCCAACCAGACCAGCGTTTACGCCGACGGCTTCATGATGGACAGCCAGCTGAATATCCGCGGCTTCCAGGGACTGAACTACCGTGAATCGCTTGATGCCGATTACGTCTACGGCGCGGCTTACTCACCCGACGGACAGTTGTTGTTTATCCCAGCAACTCACTCTATCGATATTGTGGACGGTAACACCGGCGCCTTTCGCGGGCGCGTTGGACTATCTCTTACGCTGACGCCTAACTTCCGTGCGCTCGTCGGCGATAACAAGGACAATGTGCAGGTGGCTATCACTGGAGAGTATGGCGACGGTATTGCTGTCATTGACCTGAGTTCTATCCCGGAGCCTGCGCCAGACCCATTCCTTGCCCTAAGCGGGCCTTCCGCTGTATCCGTTTCGTCTACGATTTTGTCGCCCATGTTGCAGATGCAAAAAGCAACAAAGCGGACCTTCATGCCGCCCCAGGCTCAGCGCTCGTTGATTCGGCATCGGAGT
>Ga0206925_1164_pt1 | contig 12164 bp, 5 predicted proteins | sample Alteio_BWOrgHeat_62_FD_152944 | JGI IMG/M metagenome (GOLD analysis project Ga0206925, IMG submission 152944) | Enriched cells from forest soil in Barre Woods Harvard Forest LTER site, Petersham, Massachusetts, United States -... | ecosystem: Environmental > Terrestrial > Soil > Temperate forest > O...
TTCCTGATAAGGTAACCGTAAACACCCCTGCGGTAGTAATGGTTGCTCCAATAAGTGGCAATACCTTATAAGTCACTTTTTCGGTGCATGTTGGGTCGGAGCTACTGCAAGCGTATGAAGCCATAATCGGATAAGGCTGATTGCAAGATATTGGATAACTATTACCGCAAGCCAAAGTTGTTTTTACAAGACCGCCAGGATATTGTACAGAATAATAAATGCTTCCCCACGTTCCAGGGCAGCAAAGAGACGGACAGGTCACCACAAAAGTTATTTTGCAACTATCACATTTATGAGTGCCGCACCATCCATAAATAGTTATAGTATAGTTTCCTGATGTTGTGGCAGTAAATACTCCAGTAGAAGATATGGTTGCCCCTGTAGATGGAGAAACCGAATAGGTTATACTGCCAGCACATGTAGGGTCGCTAGAATTGCAAGTATATGATGATGTTAAAGGATAAGGCATATTGCAAGAAACAGGATAGCTATTTCCACAGACAACGAAGGTTTTTGCAAACCCAGCTGCATTTTGTACGGAATAATAAATGCTTCCCCAGGTACCGGGACAGCAGGCGGGCGGCGGACAGGTAACTGTAAAATGAATAATACAACTGTCACATTTATGAGTGCCGCACCATCCATAAATAGTTATATTATAGTTTCCTGATGTTGTGGCAGTAAATACTCCAGTAGAAGATATGGTTGCTCCTATAGATGGAGAAACCGAATAGGTTACACTGCCAGCACATGTAGGGTCAGTTGAACTGCAGGTATAAGATGCCGTCAGTGGATAAGGCTGATTGCAAGAAACAGGATAGCTATTTCCACAGACAACGAAGGTTTTTGCAAACCCAGCTGCATTTTGTACGGAATAATAAATGCTTCCCCAGATACCGGGACAGCAGGCGGGCGGCGGACAGGTAACTGTAAAATGAATAATACAACTGTCACATTTATGAGTGCCGCACCAACCGTAAATCATTACATTATAATTCCCTGATAAAGTAGCGGTAAATATCCCTGTAGATGAAATGGTTGCCCCGGTACCAGGAGAAACCGAATAAGTAACATTTCCCGAACAGGTAGGATCGGTTGAACTGCATGTATAAGTTGCCGTCAATGGATAAGATTGATTGCAAGAAATAGGATAGCTATTACCACAGACAACGAAGGTTTTTGCAAACCCCGCTGCATTTTGTACAGAATAATAAATGCTTCCCCAGGTACCCGGGCAACATAGAAGCGGACAGGTCACCGTAAAATGGATCACACAACTGTCACAGACATGGGTACCGCAATAGCCGTAAATAGTTATGGCATAGTTTCCTGATAAGGTAGCCGTAAACACCCCGGCAGTTGTAATGGTTGCTCCGGTTATTGGTACTACTTTATAAGTTACTTTTCCGGCACATGTTGGGTCACTGCTGTTACAAAAATAGGATCCTGTAATGGGATAAGGCTGGTTGCAGTAAATTGGATAGCTTTTTCCACATGCTAAAGTTGTTTTAACTGTTCCTGCTGCATTTTGTACGGAATAGTAAAGGCTTCCCCAGGTACCAGGGCAACAGGTATTCGAATTGCAGGATGTTGAAGTGAGGCAAACAGTATCCCCATGGCAACACCAGCTATATAAATTGCCAACATGTTGGTATAAAGCAATCTCAAAACAGAAATGGATATTTGAATTAATACCAGAGATAATTAGCGTTTGTGGCGCAGAAACTGTATTTGGCGGGATCGAAACCGTTGGAAAATCAAAAGGCGCTAAAACCAAACCACTTGGTAAAACCGGATTTAACTGGAAGCCCGTGGTTGTATGTGTCGGATCATTATTTTGCACCTGGAAAGTATATTGGAAGGCGCCATTTGCCAAACATGTCATTGAGCCATTAATAATTTGTGCGCAGGCATTATCTTTAGGGGATGGCGGAATACAATTTGTTGTTATTGTTTCCGTACATTTTACAGAGTCATTCCGTATCCACTGTACCAGAATTGTTTGAGGGGTAGTGGTGTAGCCTTTAAAACATAAGTTTCCAATATTGGACGACGTACCGAATGGGATATACCCGCTACCTTCTGCAACCTCTGCCACATTTGAAGGGAAAACACCCATTACACCCCAATTGCCATTTAAAGTACAGGTAGAAAAAACGATGCCCGATGAAATGCAGGTCAGTTTTACTTCAGTGAAAAAATTAGCCTGATAATTATTTGTTAAACTCAGGTTATAGCAGCAATTGTATTGGTTGCCAGAAATAGAAGCGGATACATTATTGCATATACAAGAAGGTGTTGACATGCAAAGGGTATCGTAACACCAGCAACAGCTGTCCGCGCTTTTGAAACGCATCAATACACAAACATTCGTATTCTGATTTACACCGCTTAAGGCCAGTGATATATCACCAGAGTTATGTCCATTGGTTACAGGGTTTGGTAAAGAAGTGGATGTTGGAGAGATGAATGCTCCGGGTGGCGACAATAAGGTATACTTTATGTTTGAAACCGGGAAATTGGAATTATTGGTGAAGGCATACTTCCATACATAATTATTGCCGTTGCATTTAATTGAATCTTTGGTAAAGGTGGCGCAAGGGATGGAACAATTTAAAACCAAAGTATCCGAACATACTACTTTGCTACTGTCATTAAGCCAGTTGACCACAACTTTTTGCTGGGCAGACAATGCGTTTATGCAGAAATTAAAAAAGCCATTCAGTTGCCCGGGAGTTACATAGCCTGTAAAGTGTTTAATTTTAAATTCCTGGGCATTATTTACATTGGTCATCCATCCGCTACTACTGGTCAGGCTGGCGCTTGCAAAAACATTCGGGCTCAAAGCCAAAAACTGGATACCTTTTATTCCGGTTGTATTTTGGGGATGCGTCAGGTTAATCTGATAACAGCAATTGCCTGATGTACTTTTTACTGCCACTGCCTTAAATGAATCGCAAGGGCTACCAGAAGGTGGTGGGTTGCAGTTCCCGGTATTTTTAATGCAGATATTATCATAGCCAATTCTTTCACCCTGGTAACTGGATGGGTCGCATGGTAAACTAACACTGTCTACATTGCTCAGTAAGACACTCCAATTGGTAGGCGCGCCAACGGACATTACCCAATGACCATCGGAATTTGATGGCATCGTGCCATTAGTATTTAGCCCTTTCAGAGGTGCGCAGAAGGTGTGCCAGCCATCTCCAACAGAGATCAGGCTTGATGCGATGAAAGTAGCCTTAAATCCTCCTCCAAAAATTGATATTGAAGGATTCATAGTTAATACGGGATTTATAGTGCCACCACCATCGTCCCCGTTGTAATTATATTTTACATCAAAACAAAGTGATCCGCAACCATTTGCAATTAAGTTTCCCCAATTGCCGGTATAACTTGCACTAATATTATAAAAATAAGATGCATAAGGTTGGTCAGTGGTTTCAACGTATTGTCCGGGGTTACCGCCCGTTGAAATTACATTCATCCCAATATTATTTGGCTGCCAGCCTCCGGAAGTGCCATCTTCAAAGTCTGTGCAAAATGGTGCCAGCAGGGTGGCGAGGCTTTTGTAGCCGCCTACATTACTTTGCCCTATTTTGTTTCCTTTGTTATCTAAAGCGGATACAGACCATGAATATAATATATCTTTTTTAATCGGATCCAGGTCTTTAGGATAAGATAAACTATTGCCGACAATGCCTTTTTGCTCAAAAATCAATTTTTCAGTTCCCGCTTTGCCGCTTATTGCACTTTTAATTACTAAATCATAAGTAATACCATCATCGCCGGTAGTTGCCCATTTAAAATCAGGCCTGTCGTTTTTAGGCGGATTTTCGGATGTAGGTGTTAAAAGTTTTATGGCTAATGTCCCCGGCAGAATCGAAGTTTTATTTTGATCCTTTACCCAAAAACTAAACGGTTCAGATCTTCCACCGTTTTCGCTAACTACAATTGGCCTGCCATCAGCGTCTAAAGCTTGTACGCTCCAAACATATCCCATGCCAGTTCGGGGCAATTCAAATTCAGGTGGCCACGCTGCCTGGGTCATTGCCTTAAAATCCTTTTCTAAGATGGGAGTATTACCTAAAAATGCACGTATAGCATCCTGGCCGGGTAGTATTTCCCAAACCTGCAGATGGTAATTAACCAGATCTTTTGGAGTAGGTACTACAGGAGTCCACTTGAAAAGGAATCCCTTTGTTTGCGCAGTAGTAATTGTATCTTTATCTCTTGGTGAAAGTAAAATAGGAGCCTGGTAAGCCGTAATTGTGAAGGTTTTACATTGTGGTTGTTGAGAGGTAAGCGGGTTGCCGGTTTTCGGATACGTGAATGATACACAAAGCCTGTAATTATCATCCGGAATTCTGCCGGTGGTTACCAGCATTTGTTTGTAGCTCCCATTATATTTTAAATCTGAAACCGGGTAAATATCTTCGCCATGATAACTTGATACACCCGGTGGGATGGATAAGACAGGCATTTTCTGCTGATCTGTTTCGGCAATGATGTCATTGTTGCCATTAAAAAGTTGTGTTTTTACTTTTACATCAATGGCTTTTCCTGAAGTATTATTAACAATTAATACTAGTGTTTCGTTATGTGTTTCCCAGTCAGATAAATAAGGTGAAGGATGGGGCGACATACTGATCTGGATATTTTGCGCATAAGTATTGACATATATCATAAAAAGAATAAAAGCCAGGGAGGTAAAGTTTTTTTTCATAACCTAGAATTTATAGATAATGGAGGTTCTTAACAGGTCTTCACTGAAATTAGCTCCGGGTTTTTCGGAACCGTAACTGAAATTATTGATTGACCCGCTGACATTAAAAGAGAGGGTTTTTAGCATTTTGTATCGAAGGCCAACAAGGGTCATCACCTGCAGGCTGGGCGTATTTTCAGATAAGCCACTTTGGGTTACTGTTTCAGCCAGGGTAGCGGTAAGCTTTTTCTTCAAAAAACCATATCCGGCACCGAGGTTAATGGAATTCATAGTGAGATTGCCGAGGTTGGTATTATTCTCAAAATTGCTCACCATCAGGTTCAGGGTTAATGGATTATTGGTAAATGCCAGTATATAGCTGGCCAGAGCTGTTCGGGAGTCATTATTATTTAATGCACCGCTTACTACATTATAATCGCGAAACTGGTCCTGGTTATAAGAAAGGCTAAAAGAATGAATGAGTTTAGTGCCTGAAATGGTGTACGTAGGGCTGATGCCAAAAGACATGGTAACCATTTCTACCCTGAAAGTATCGTTTAAAATGGTATTTCGAAATCCATAATTAGAATAATTGCCTGAAATAGAAAGATTATCGGTGACCTGGGCACTAATATTTGCAAAACCGATGGTTTGGAAAGCGGTTGAGCCTCTTGTGCCTGAAAGGTTATTTATCCTTTGCCCGATAGAACCGCTGATATTGAGCTTGTTTTTAAAAAGATTCAGTTTAGGTTCAATAGTTACTTCAAGTTTATCCGTTTGCATAAAGGGGTAGCCCACAGGCACAAATCCATCTCCTACATAGCTGCCGACAAGTTTTATCCCAAACACTTTACCGGTTTTGCCGATGGTAAGGTTTGCTGCATCATCAAGCCTCGTAGATTCCTGGGTAACAAAAAGTGCTTTAGGCAGTGCGGCAAGAACATCCCATTCCTGCGCCCGTGTATCCCTTGTAAATGCTGAGCCTGCCACTTCACCTTTTATATAATATTGTTTGCCAATATTTAAGCGATAATCTAATGACCCGACTACACCCGATTGTGGCATAATGTCAACCGGTCTGCTGACAATGGAATTGGTATCATCCTGTATTTTAGCCGCGATAAGGTATATATGACTAGAGTCTTCTTTACCATATCCTATTTTAGCCGAATAAAAAGTCCTTTTATAGCTGCCTGCAATTTTTCGCGCAGTATCTGCTTCAATGGCTCGCTGGGAGATACCGGTAAAAAAGGAAAACCTGAATTTCCCAGGGCTAAGATCAATGCCGGCGCCAAAAACAGGAATATTGCCAATGGTAAGATCAGAATAATGAGGGGTTTGTGTACCGAGCAATACCTGCACCCATTTGTATTTAGGTGCAATACCAAAATTATTTAGGGGATTCTGGATAAACTGTAAAAAATTGTTTGGGTCTCCGATTGGGGTTACTACATTAGTTTGCTGAGGGCTAAGCATAATAGAAAAGGGAATCGAAAAGTCTTTATAAGAAATGGTCGGATTGAAAAGCAATCGCATCAGCGTTCCCGGCCGCCTTGGCTGAAAGTTGGAATCTCCTGTCGAATTCATTTTATAAAAATCACCATACAGCCCTATATCGCCTACAATCTTCACTTTATCCTGGCAAAATGCATGGTTTGCAATTAATAATAACAAAAAAAAACATAGGAATAAAGACCTCATTATCAATATAATATTACGTTCAGCTTTAGCCAAAAATAATCCTATATCTAGAATTATAAATTATATAATGCGTGAGTGGTGCGCCTGAATGTATAAGTGGATTGAAATCCCTGTTTTCTGGTAAATGATCTTGACCGGAAATTTTATTTCCCGGGTTGGAAAAATAAAGCCAGGTCAATGAGAAATGGAAACCTGGATTTTTTTCGAAGGACCTGAAGCTGCAAGGGTAATATTATTGAAACTAAAGTACCTGGATTTTTACTATTTTTGGAAGTGCCCTGGCCGATTTCCAATTTTACTTTTGTGTTTAGCCCTTTGGCCCACAGTTCCAATCGCTCAATGGTGAGCTGCATGCCTTTGCTTTTATGGTTCAGCCCCTGGCTCTTTTTTAATTCACGACTGTTTTCAATGCCTATACCGGTATCTTTTATTTCTATTTTATATTGGGTAGGGCTTAATTTAGTTGCGGATATAAAGATGATACCTCCTTCATCGAGAGGCATGAGGCCGTGCCAGATGGCATTTTCCACAAAGGGTTGAAGCACCATTGGCGGTATATCTATTTCATCGGTTTCCAGGTCCTGTGGTATTTCTAAATGGTACTTGAGCTTATCCCCAAATCTTAATTTTTCAAATTTCAGGTATAGCTCAAGCCGTTCCAGTTCTTCCTCCAGTGAAACATTGTTTTTAACAATGGCTTCCATATTTTGTCTCGTTAGTTTTGCAAAAAGCGATAGATATTTATTGGCTGCCAGTGTATCATTTTGATGCAGGTATTGCTGAATTGAGTTGAGCGCATTAAAGATAAAATGTGGATTCATGAGTGCGCCAAGGGCTTGTTGTTCCAGCTGTGCCATACGTTTCTGAATGGCAAATTTCTTTTCGTTTTCCCGCCTTTTTAAGCGGCTAAAAACGTAAAAAATAATGCCAAGCGCTATAAATAATAAAGTATACAATAAAAAATAGAACCAGCCCTGCATCCAGAAAGGCGCCTTGATAATAAAATGAAAACGAGTAGGCCGGCTCCAATCGCTGTCAGCTTTTTTAGCCATCACCTCAAATATATAATCACCCGGCGCCAGGGATGGGTAATCAACTGCTCCACTCGAATTTAATTCCCAGTTAAGGCTTGCGCCTTGAAGACGATATTTGTATAAAACATTTTTTGGCTGTTGGTAAGTGATACCTATAAAATTGAATTTTACATAATTATTTTCATATTTAAGTATCGTATCATGGTCTGAGGACAAAAGAGTTGAACCATATTGAATACTGCTAATATAAACCGATGGGGAAGGAGTATAGGATATTTTTATTTCCGGCAAAATGGTAAGCCCTTCAGCTGTTGCAATATACAATGTGTCATTATCTGATACTACATCGTTTATTTCATTTGAAAGCAATCCATCATTTGTAGTATAATTACGAATAAATTTCAGTTTTCCGTTTTCATAGACAATATGGCTTACCCCTCTTGCGGTTGCTACCCAGATATTTTTTCCATCTGTAAATACCCGGTTGCAAATATCAGATGCAATGCCTTCATTTTCAGTTAGTTGTTGTTTTACAGAATGGCCGTCAAATAATGCAACTCCTTTGCTCCTGGTTGTAATAATTAAATTACCATCATTTAATTCTGCAATTTTTGAAATAGGTTCTTTTAAAATATCATTTCCAGGGTAATTCGGTATCCATTTCCCCCCGATTAAGCTATAAAGCCCTTCACTATTGGCTGCCCAAATTTTGCCGTCACTGGTTATGAATGACGTTAGTATTCTTTTGTTGTTTGGTGCAGGCATTATCCGCATTAAATGGTTTTTACCAATTGCCGTATTGGGCTCAAAAATCAATAACTTGAAAGGATTATTGGTCAATACATTACCATCTCTACTTACCGACAGGCTTTTATAATTACCAAACCGGTTATAAGGATATGGGCTTAAAACGGAAGGTTGTAATATATTCTCTTTCCCATGTTGATTAAACGAGGTAAGATTCTCATTATTGGCAAAATAGATATTTCCATTGTCATCGCCGACAACCCCGTAGCAATAGTTTATCAGGTCTTTGCCCGAGTTTGAATAATATAAATGAATTTTATGATCCTTGATCCTGTATAAATAGTTATTGATGGCGCCGACCCAAATGATATGGTTTTTAGCGCGATATAATGCGTTGATGTTTTCCTGGGGTAATTCGGCAGATTTTAATTTTTGAATTGCATTTTTTGCATTCCCCCCTAAAAAATACAAGCCTTTGCCAGTAGTGCTGAACCATAAGTTGTTTTCATTATCACAATAGACGTCATTTATTACTAGGCCGGGCAGGTATTGTTTTACTGTGGCTTTCCCTGAATTAATGTCAGAAACCTGGAATGCACCATTGTCAGACGAGGTAAACCAAAGGTCATTTTTAATTAGTTTTTGGTATTGTATGGTATTAATAACAGGCAGGTTAGCCTGTTTTAACCTATTGATAAGCCAGGGGCCTGAGTGGTAATAATTTTTTCTGACGAATGGAAAATGGGAAAGTTCTTTTAAGGGCTGGCTGTCTGAATTAATATTAAATGGCAAATAATCAGGGGTATACGGATATACCAGGTCATTGCCAGGATGAGAAATGGAATTAAAAACTTTTGAGTAGTAAAGCCTGTTCCCTTTTAGCGCAAAAAAAGATTTTTGGTTGCCAAAATAAACCACTCCGTTTTTATCTTCCGCAGGGAATGCGACTGAAATGCTCAAAGTTGGCATTTGGGCCAGTATTGTGTCATTAGTCGGGTTATGTATTTTACCATTAAGATAATAGCAAAGCTTTCCGGTGAACGAAGTTATCCATATTCTGCCGATCCGGTCTTCAAACAATCGCAAAATCAGGTTATCAGTAAGACCATCATTCCGGGTATAAGTTTTGAAATTTTTACCATCAAATTTTGCCAGTCCATTTTCAGTGGCGAACCACATATATCCTGCCCTGTCCTGGAGGATATTATACACTATAGCGCTTGGCAGCCCGTCATTTACTGTGTATTGTCTTAACTGGCCGGTCTGCGCCAGTGAATGGCTGGTTATGCCTAAAAATGATATGATTATGAGCAGGTAAAAATGCCTTTTCATCATTTTTTATTATATTCATCCAGGGCTTTTAAAAAATCCGGCAACCGCCTTCTGGAAACTGCAATAGAGCTGTTATCCTCCATTACCGCATAGTACCCATCTACTTTTGAAAATTCTTTAAGATATTTGAGATTGATAATGCTTGATTTGTGCACCCTGAAAAATGTATCAGGATCAAGCACATCCTCATATTCTTTTATGGATTTTGAAACCACTATTTTTTTCAGGTTTTTAAGGTGAAAAATGGTATAGTTGCTATCTGCATCGAGGTACAGGATATCCTCCACATCAAGAATGGTAAAACCCTGCATGCCAGGGAGACATAGACGATGCACTCCTTTCTTTTCATGAGCATTGGAAACCAGGCTGTCAAGAGTTTGCCTGTAATTATCAGAAACGACACCTGAAGCCGATTTATATTGTTTAAATTGTATCAGTTTTTCCACTGCATTTTGCAACTCAACCACATCAATGGGTTTTTGCAGGTAATCCACAGCGCTGGCCCGCAATGCACGGAGGACATATTGATCATGCGCCGTTACAAAAACAAACAGGTATTTACTATTGTCAATACTTTCAAGCAAGGCGAATCCATTTTCATTAGGCATGGATATATCCAGAAAAAGGGCTTCAATCTGCGTGGTTTTCAATATTTCCCTGGCCTCTGCGGCTGATTTTGCCTGGGCAGCCACCCTGATTCCCGGGCAATAATTTGTAATCATATATTGCAAAGAATCTCTTGCGGGCTGCTCATCGTCTACAATTAAGGCATTGATCATATCTGTCATCTTCATCAAAGGTAAATTACCCGAATCAAAGTAAAGATATTAATTTTTGAATGGTAGAAATGAATGAGGGAACGGTAGGAGGGGGTGTTGATCCTGTAAAATGATATAATCGGCAATTGGAGTTTATGAGTGGACTGCATAATAAATCGGATTCTTGACGAACAAGAGATATATTAATAATTTTTATGATTTTAATCCAAATTCTATACATTTGGAATGCAAAACAAGACTTTATGGTATTTCAGCTAAAAACATATATTTCCCCTAATTTTCAAAAGGTCTGTTTTTATTTTGGAGTTATTATTTGCCTAATTCTATCATCATGTAACCTTGCCAGAGAAGGCAATCAGTTATCATTCCAATTCCAAAAACTCCAATCTCAGCAATCTTTATTTGTTAATAATGCAGATACCATTTCAGTTTCGGCTTCAATTTCTAATGATCCTAATATTCTGATCAATCCCCCTATTACGCCGGACACCTGTGACCTTATTACATTGTATAAAAATGATAAGAAACTGAAAGTAAAAAATATACAACCAAAGAATAATGAGTTTTGGTTTAAGTATTGTGATAGCACAAATGATGAAACCTATGCAGTTTACAAGTCTGAAGTAAAGGAGATAAGGTACGCTAATGGGAGTAATGAGATTAGCGAAATTCAATACCCTTTAAAGGATAAGGCTGGGAACCTTGAATCTTTAGGTGTTATTGCCGGATTAATGGCTGCATTAGGTTTGGCAATAATATTATTTACTTCACTAATAAGTGGTGATCCTGAAGGTTTGGTATTGGTGGCTTTACCTTTTTCTATATTGGCAATATTTTTTGGATGGTTTAGTGAAATCAGGATTAATGAAAACAAAAATTATTATTTTGGAAAGGGTTTGTCAATTGCTGCCTGGGTAATTGGGGTATTGCAATTATTACTACTATTTTATTTATTTGCAAGGTTAGTATGAAAATAATCAACCAAAATATTTTCGGATTACCCATAGTAATAATCTTATTATTATCCGCCTGCACGATTTCTAAAAAAGCAACTATAGCATCGAAAGTATCAGAATACCAAAAATTTAAGACCATGGAAGTAATTAATTTTTGCGAAAACAAATCAAATTACGGTACAGTAAATTCTTCAGAAATACATGATAAAACAACTCTTGATTTTTTGTCATTTTTGGCAAAAAATGACAAGACTGGAATTCAAAAATTTAAGACCATTCAAATTTCGGGTTTCATATCGCCAAATCTACCAGATAGTTGTGATGAAATCATATTATCAGAAGGTGGAAAGACCATTAAAGCAAAGTATATTGAAATAAAAGGAAGGCAAATCAGGTTCAGTAAATGTGAGGAAAATGATGGCGATATTTATTATCTTTATAAATCTGAAATTAAAGAAATAAGGTATTCTGACGGTAGTACAGAAAAGCAATCAGAACTAAAACAAACTCCGTCAGAAAATGGTGAAATTGAGGGTTTTGGAATGGCAGGTTTTGTCGCCTCTTTACTTTCAATATTTATAGCGCTTATTTCTTTCTTGCTAGGGTCGGGCCTAATAGGAGCTTTATTTACTTTACTGCCTTTTTCAATAATTTCAATCGGATTTGGAGCAATAGGTGTTGAAAGATTTTATAACAATCCAAGCCATTACAACGGAAAGATATATGGAATGTTATCCTGGACTATTGGGATTGTTTTATTAATAATTATACTATTTGCGGTAATTTTATAATAACATAAAAGACAGATTAAATATGACATATAAGTCAAACACATGACTATAATTACAAAGCTTTCTCTTGGGCTTGTATTGATATCCCATACTGCATGTTTGGTTTGTCGAAATACAGG
>Ga0206925_1165_pt1 | contig 12131 bp, 13 predicted proteins | sample Alteio_BWOrgHeat_62_FD_152944 | JGI IMG/M metagenome (GOLD analysis project Ga0206925, IMG submission 152944) | Enriched cells from forest soil in Barre Woods Harvard Forest LTER site, Petersham, Massachusetts, United States -... | ecosystem: Environmental > Terrestrial > Soil > Temperate forest >...
ATTTTAGTTTATAATTCCCTATGGTTTTGTTTTTAAAAACTAAAAAACTATTCGACAGCAATTTATACCCTGAGCCAGAGTCAATCCAAAGTTCGTTTGAACCATAATTTTGCAAATTAAAGGTTACTGAATCGTTAATACAGACATTCGTATCATTGTATAGCACCTGAGTCTGATGCACATTTATTACATGGAAAGAATCAACCCCCGGGCAAATTTTACTATTGAGGGCAGTCGCAATATAAATCCCGGAATCTGATACCTCCAATGGGTTTTGGTTTGAAAAATTATGAATAATATTTTTACCCGTAATTTTTGTCCAGTTGACCTGGGTAGCCATTGTAGCAAGAAATGCAATATACCGGCTGCCACAAGTATATTCATTTACCATTGAATGAGGGGTTGGCGGCAATAAAAATTTTATTTGGCTTGAATCATTATTAGTACAGCCTATTGAATCAGAAACATAAACAGCAAAACCAGTATCACTCGATATTATTGCCTTTTCCTGCATGGAAGTATCGCCTGTATTCCAATGATACTTATAAGGAGGTTTCCCAAAAGATATCATTGGGGTTAGAACAATATTCGGATCCTTTGCGCAAACAATTGTATCCAACAGCAATACACTTAAAAATGGCTGTACAATTATTGAATCATTATAAGTAACGCTACATCCCCCGGAGCCCGTTATAGTCAGGCTGTAGTGATAGGTTCCTCCTCTGTTATAAGGATATCTAAATGTTTGACCTTTTTGGAATAGTGGCCCATACCCAGGTGCACCATCACCGCTCCATACATAGCTGCTAATTATTGTCGCAGAATTTGGCGCCTGCACGGCACTAAACTTCACCAAGCCACAACCTACCTCTTCAGCGGAATAAATTGCTTTGGGGCTGCCCGAAGAAACATAAATCAAAAATGTTTTAAAAGACTTACCGGGAGGATATTCGTTGTCTTGTGCATATACTTTAAAAACATAGGGAAACTTACTTGTATCACTAAGTTTCGGTATCCAGCAAAAAGTTGCTGTTGGCCATTTTTTACCATCTGGTGTTATAGTAAAATTAGCACCGGGTATCCCATTGTCCCAGCTAATTGTCACACTATCAGGCGGATCAAGGTCAAAGGCTTTAATTGTAAAACAAGTCGATTGCCCGGCACATATATTTAGTGTATAGGTGCTTCCTCCATTAATTCCGGTTATAATGGGAGGATTATTTCCAGGATATATATTTGTATATGGACACACATAATTAATAATTTCCATATCCCGCCTTATGGTACCAATCCTTGAAAAATTGCCAAAAGTATCAGGCCGGTACTCTTCTACCTGGATGGCAATAACAGTGATTTCTGATTTTAAACCAAGAAATTGAATTTCGCCCGTTTTTTTATCTATAGAAAACCCGCTGCAAGTTCCATTTTTAACCGTATCCACGGCCAAGGGAGAAATATAGCTATATCCATTCGTATATGTCACCGGTACGCCATGGGCCTGCAATGGTGCCACCAGGCTATAAACAAGTGAATCCTTTTGGTTTTTTGGATTTCGGTCTATATCTGTTGCACTGTTATCTAAAACAGTACAGGTATTCTTACAAGTAATATTTACCGCTGGCGTGTTAAAGAACGGTGAATTATCCGGCGGGCTTTTCTGGCAGGTATTCAATGCACATTCTGTATAAAAATTTTCACCAGCTGCACCGGTTGTAATGGCGCCATCCCTTGCACTCTGCCCCCAGGATACAATCCAGTTGCAGCATGTGGTTGGGAATTTAATTTTTACCTGGATTAATATCATTTGTACCCCATAAGGATTAGAACAAGTCGGGCTGCCGCATTTGCTACAGCCATAGCCAAGATCAGGGGTTACATCTTTGGTGCAGCACATTGTACCTTGTACTGTTTTGATAACCGGGTGTGTTGCACAGGCATCAAAATATTGAAAAGGGGTATTGGATATATTCAGGCTTTCGCAATTTCGGTAAACGGCTAAAGTAAACTGGACCGTATCGCCTTTAAGATGTTTCCAGGTCAGGTCAGCGCCCAGAATATGGTTGGCCCATAGTTTTGAGGGTAAAAAAGAGGCAGCGAAAATCAATACCAGGAAATATATCCTGTACAGACCCTTCATGTGGTTCAAGCTTTTTGGCGAGGGTAAATTATGTTTAATAAATTGAAAAACAAAAAGGATGATAAAAAAATATGAATTAAACGGGGAAATATGTGTTACTGACGATATACATTCAAAACAAGTTGCCTTAAAAGCAAAAAAGCAGGTGAAGCCTTGAATGACAAAACCAAAGGAAAGGTTAAATAATAAAAATAAATTTTTTTGTTAAATAATAAATACATAACTTTAGCTTCAAATTAGAGAGATAAAGTACAAAAAGAGAAGAAAGAACGTTGAAATGGAATCTATGTCTAGCCAGGGAATCAGCATATTTTCCTTTCCTTGAAATTTTTTTATTAAAATCCGGAACTGCCTTAGTGCAGTAATGGAAAAAGTATGCTAAAACCTCTTTATTTTAATGAAATATAGTTTAATTTTAAGTAAATAAAAATTGGCATAAAGATTGTAACTTCGTGCCTCGCAAAAAAAAAAGTATGCTTGTAGAAGTGGAAGATAAGATTAAAGAAGCGTTGAAAGACTTTTTCGGCTTCACCTCATTTAAGGGAAACCAGGAAGCCGTGATTTTTAGTATCCTTGAAGGCAGGGATACATTTGTTATAATGCCTACCGGTGGCGGCAAGAGCCTTTGCTACCAGTTACCTGCCCTTGTGAGTGAAGGGACTGCGATCATCATATCGCCGCTTATCGCACTGATGAAAAACCAGGTTGACCTGATCAGGGCATTTGGCGGCAAATCAGGCGTGGCGCATTTCATGAATTCATCACTTACCAAAAAAGAACTGGAAGTGGTGAAGGCAGACGTAGTTGCCGGTGTTACCAAAATGCTGTACCTGGCACCCGAATCGTTAACTAAAGTGGAGACTCTTGATTTTTTAGATAAAATAAAAGTACCTTTTGTAGCCGTGGATGAAGCCCATTGTATATCAGAATGGGGCCATGATTTCAGGCCGGAATACAGGCGTATCAGGGAGATTGTAGATTCCATCGGGCAAGTACCTATTATTGGCCTTACCGCATCTGCAACCCCTAAAGTGCAGGAAGATATATTGAAAAACCTGAAAATGAATGATCCGGCTGTTTACAAGTCGTCGTTCAACAGGCCAAACCTGTATTATGAAGTACGCCCGAAAGCTTCAAAAACAAGGGTACTAAAGGACATTATCAATTATGTAAAACGCAATAGCGGCAAATCAGGTATTATCTATTGCCTGAGCCGCAAAACCGTTGAAGAAACCGCCCAAACCCTAAGGGTAAATGGCATTAAAGCACTTGAATACCATGCCGGTATGGATGGTAACACCCGTGCCCGCCACCAGGATGCCTTCCTGATGGAAGATGTGGACGTAATCGTTGCTACTATTGCTTTTGGGATGGGTATCGACAAACCAGATGTACGGTTTGTGATCCACTTTGACGTTCCAAAAAGCCTTGAAAGCTATTACCAGGAAACCGGAAGAGCCGGAAGAGATGGAATTGTGAGCGAATGTATCATGTACTATGCTTATAAGGATTTGTTTAAACTGGAGAAATTCCTGAAAGACAAACCCGTAGCTGAAAGAGAGATTGGTACCCAGCTTTTGAAGGAAATGGCTGCTTTTGCCGAAAATTCCAGCTGCAGGCGGAAATCGCTGTTGCATTATTTTGGTGAGGTGTATGATGATGTACAATGTGAGCAAACCAAGATGTGTGACAACCATCGTTTCCCTAAAGAAAAAGTGGATGCGGAAACGCCTTTGATTCTTGCGCTCGAAACCATGGTTGAAATAAAAGATAAATTCCATATTGACCATATCATCGCCATATTGAGAGGTGAAGAAACCCAGACAGTTAAGAATTATGGTCATAATAAACTCAGCATGTATGGGGAGGGAAAAGACAAGGACCATAACTTCTGGAAATCCGTCATCAGGCAGGCACTCCTTGAAGGCCTGATTGATAAAGATATTGAGGCTTATGGCTCCATGATCATTACCGAAGCCGGTGTTAATTTCCTTGATCATCCGAAACCTTTCATGGTGACTATAGATCATAACTATGAGAACATGACCCTGGCTGATGAAGACACTGAAAATGCAACCGCCGGGGATGGATTTGACAAGGTTTTGTTTGGTATGCTGAAAGAGCTACGCAAAAAGATTGCTAAAGACAAAAACCTGCCGCCATATATTATCTTCCAGGATCCTTCCTTAGAAGAAATGGCCATAAAGTATCCGCTTGACCAGCAGGAACTAAGCCAGATAACCGGTGTGAGCGCTTCAAAAGCAGTAAGATACGGTAAGCCATTTTTGGAAGTTATCGCCCAGTATGTTGAAGAAAATGAGATCGAGCGACCGGATGATTTTGTAGTTAAATCGGTAGTCAACAAGTCAGCACAAAAGGTATATATCATCCAGAATGTTGACCGTAAAATATCGCTTGAAGATATCGCCCGCGGCAAAGGCTTAACCATGAATGACCTCCTGAGTGAATTGGAAAACATTGTGTATAGCGGCACAAAACTGAATATTGATTATTATATCGACGAAGTGCTTGACCGTGAGTACCAGGCAGAAGTGTATGACTATTTCAGAAGCTCTGAAATTGATTCCATTGAAGATGCCTGGAAATCTTTGGGTGCGGATGTATTTTCTATGGAAGAGATACAATTAATGCGCATCAAGTTCATCAGTGAAATGGCGAATTGATTTTGCCACGAAGGCACTAAGGCACAAAGTTTTAATTGGACAATAATGCAATGAGGATTCATAATATTAAGTTTAATATATTTAAATTGCATCTGATTCTTTGCATAAGTTTTTGCCTGTTATTATCATTCAACAATTATGCAAAAGGCGGCGCCAAAAATGATTCGGTTGAAATAACGAAGACCGACGTAACTACCTTAAAATCTTTTAACGGCGCCCATGCTACTGTATTTGGTATTGCCCTGGGCATGGGCAGATCTGCAGCTAAACAAAAAATAACAAATTATCCCTATTTCAAATTGAAACCAGACGGCTTTAACCCCAGGCGGTTTTACCTTGAAGATATAAGCAGCGATACGGCAACCATATCATTAGCCTACCTGATTTGGACCAATTATGATTCAGGGCTTTACCAGGTGATATTATACCCTGCGATGTCAAAATATCTCAAAGGGTTATCATCTGATATTGTTTCCCCTTCGTGTATTGATGTTGCTTCTGAAATATACAAATATCTGGGTGAACCGAGCGCACGGCAGGTGACTTCTGAAATAGCCAGTATCAAGTCAAAAACCACCCAACTTTATTATCCAAAATACAGTATCATTATTGAAGAAAGCCAGAGCGGGGATAAGACTTTGTATAACTTGGTGCTTACGCATAAGTGGTGACAAACTAACCCTGATTTTTAAAAAACTTCCTTAGCTCCTCTCCTACTTTTTCGGGCGCAAATTCGTCAGGCGCATTATGCAACAAGCCAGACATAATTGTCATTTTAGAGCCAGGTATTAGTCCATGCAATGCAGAAAGGCTATCCAATAACCATTTTGGGGCTTTTTGACCCTCCAAGAAGTAAAACAGGAATATTGACTTCTTTGTGATTATCAATTTTTCCATCCTGAATTATGCCTATATTTACCTCATTCTTAAAAGGATAAAGCAACATTTTATCGGTTTCCCAATCCTTATTTTGTTTGCTTAAAATGCTGAAGACAAATTTCAGGAAAAAATCAGGTAAATAATTCATCACACCGCCCATACCAAGGCCTTTAATAAGAGAAATCATTGCCCCGGTATAATCCTGCCTGTCAAGTTGTTTTTCAAATTTCGGAAACCATTTCAGGGGCATATTATTATTGGCAGATATTCCCGGTTCAAATAATGCAAGTTTCTTTAAAGGTGTAACAACAGAGAGGTTTAGCCCCACCAACCCGCCATAACTATGACCAAAAACAAATTCTATGTGGTGCTTATCTATTATGGCACGGGCATCCTCCACCTCCTTTCCCATAGAATACTGATTACCTTGCGGCCCGCTTTGTCCACGGCCGCGCCTGTCCATAATATATACCGTAAAATCACCCGATAGGGCTTTCCCAAGTTTCACATAATGTTTTGCCGCTCTGAACCCACCATGTATAATCAACAATCCCGGGCCGACACCTGTTACCTTATACCCGATGGTTGTTCCATCGTTCGATAAAACTGTTTCTTCCAGAATCTCTTCCATAACTATTAAATTCAAAATATTAATATAGTTGCATCGTGCAACTTAATCATCTAATTTTATTTCTTTTTCCGAATACTCAGCGCATTCTCCTGTATTTTCAATGCAGTTTGTTTTAAGGTTTCAAGATCAGCGCCAGGTATCCCATTAGTTAACAAATTCATCAGTTTATTTTCAATATCAAGCACCCTGTTTAATGTATTTACACCTGTCTTGGTTAGGGAAATCATGTTTTTTCTTCTATCAAGCGGGTCAGCCAGACGGGCTACCAGTTTCTTTGCTTCCAATACATCTATTTGTCTTAATATAACTGATTTATGTTTACCAAGCATTGTCGCGAAATTTTGCTGACTGATGGTATCTTCCTCCATAGTAAATAAGCGATACAGAACAACAAACTCACCTGTAGTGATGCCAACTTTATGTTTTTTAAGCTCCTGCTCAAACTCAATAGAAATAAAATGCAGTGTCCGGCCAAAAATAGTCATCAATGGAAATTTATCATCTCGCATATAAATCCGGTTTATAAATTGATCGTGGCAAAATTAAACAATATAGTTGCTATCTGCAACTATATTGTTTAATAAATATTTATTATGCTGATTCGCAAGAACCGATGAATTGTGATTATAAATAATAAACTTGAAATTCTTTAGTTTAAATACAAGATAAGCGGTTTTTAACCAATGAACCAAGTAATGAAAAAGCTAATTTACTTAATATCTCTTGTTTTATTATTTTCAATTTCCAGTTTTGGGCAGGCCAAAAACTATTTGGTTTTATTATTCGACCCAAAACAAGATCAATATGGATATAAGAACCTAAAAGGTGATACTATTATTCCGATGGGCAAATATCCAATGTGCTTTACAGATACTTTTAAAACCTATGCAATTGTAATAAAATACCCATTGGGTTTTGTAGCTATTGACAGAAAGGAAAATGTAATGTATACTGTTTTTCCATATGACAACGGGCCGGATTATACTTCAGAAGGGCTTTTTAGAATCATAAAAGATGGCAAGATGGGTTTTGCAGATTCATTAACCGGCAAAATTGTAATCAAACCAAAATACGCCTGTGCATTGCCCTTCGAAAATGGGTTAGCTAAGGTTTCTTATGATTGCAAAAAAGGTTAAAAGCGGTGAAGAACATTGGTATTGGGAAAGCAATGATTGGTTTTATATTAATAAAAAAGGCAGAAAAGTAAAACCTCCAGAAAAAAATGGAGTTAAATAAAGCATTTTCGTTCTTATCCCTTACCGATTTTCGTTCCTTTTCCTCTTAAATTTATCCGTTATTATTCGGATCAAATTCCACAATCCATTCTATGCCATATTTGTCTCTGAACATGCCGCCGTAGGTACCCCAGGGACTGTCACCAATTGGGCCTTCAATATTCCCACCTGCGGATAGCCCATTAAATAATTTGTCAGCTTCTTCACGGCTTTCTGCACTAATTGAAATTTTAGACCTGTTTTCGTTTTCGTTGGTTGGGCCCATACTTTCAGGTACGTCATTGGCCATAAGCACATTGTTTTTTCCAACAGGCAAGGCGATAAGCATAATTTTATCTGCTTCTTTTTCTGGTATTGGAAATTCCGGGCCTGCCAGATCCCGGAAACGAACAATCTTTGAGAAAGCTCCACCAAAAACTGATTTATAAAAAGTGAATGCTTCTTCAGCATTGCCATTGAAGTTAATCCAGGGGTTAATTGCTTTCATGATTTTTAAGTTTTAATTCATGCAAATCTATTGAAACTATTTTTTTTCGGGTAAATTAAAGGGAAGTTTTAGTAGTTGTGGATTTTGACAAAGGCCAAGATTATAAAAGATGGAAAGGACAGATTTGTAGTTTATGACATTCTCTCAAATGAATAACTGCCAACCTATCATTTAAGTATTTTGTACTGGATTTGCTATTATCTTTGTCATGAATGAACCTACAATCTAATAAGACATTAGCCTCAGTATACTGTTTTCTTGCAGTTGGTTTAATTATAGCCGTAATTTCATGCAACAGTGTTGATCAAAAATCAAAAAAAAAGATCAAGCCCAGGATAGTTCCATTCAACAAAAGGATAGTATTAATAGAAAAATAACTTCTAATACATGGGAACAAAAATCAATAAAACAAAACCCAAAAGACAGTTATAAAAAGGCAATTAATTATCCTGCCAGAAAAATAGTTTCAATTATTAAAAATGTTAATATTGAGAATACCGTAATGAATCTTTCATTTACAGAGACCACTTTTGGTAATTGGATGTATAAATGTGGAAGCATCTGTGAAAATAATTGCCATGAAACAGAAGGTGACACCATTTACTTTGATCAATTTATTAAATTAGATTGGAAAAAAACTTACTACTAAATGCATGTTGCCAAAATCTAAAAAAAATCGGTCAGGACTTAATGTTGAAGATATAATTAAAGTCAAAAGTGATTATGGGTATTCAAATATATATTACGATATACCATTAAATGACACTTCTGTTAGTAACTACGATTATTTTGCGCTCTGTAATTCTGCAATATTACCAATAAAGATTTTAGGACTTACAGTTGCTATTAGCTACTCTCTAAATGATAATGAGAATGGAATTAATAAAATTATCTATAGTGGTTGGATTAGAGGAATAGTTAAACATAAAGGTAAAATTGGAAAATTTAAATCTGCAGGCTTTGTATATCGGGCCAAAAAAGATTTTTCTCAGGAAGAATTTAAATTTTATAAGGGCAAAAATGAATTGCTTCAATATGATTCTGCAAAAAGCAGGCTTTCATATTATTCATTACAAGAACATCTTAAATTATTTTTAAAAGGCAGCCTTGAAGATTTTAAAATTGCTTCTTTTTACACATTTGATCTTCCAGGGCAAGGGAGGTTTCTACTTGTGAAATTAGATCAAACTGATCCCTTTTGTGATGATAATTATGCTTTATTTAGAATTGATACAAAAATGGAGTTAATTACATGCCGCTTTTTTAATTGTGATACATAATTATGCTTCCATGACCTTCACTTCCCTCAGCCAATGCCCTGCTACAGCCAAAGATCATCTACCGCACCCCCAAATTTCAAATTTCAAATCACAAATCACAATCCTCCAAATCACAACCCCAACATCCACCTCATCACATCCGCTCCATCAGCATAGTCCCACAGCTCCGGCTTCTGCGTTTGCCCGAAATTGACAGATCCAGCAATTTGATCAGGCCTGGCAACAATACATTGCAGGTTTTCATTTTCAGTCTTGATAAAATCTTCAACCTGGTTTATGGTATCGTAATACTGGTAGTTTAATACGGAAACAGGTGTCGGCAAAACAGATGATTCCCGAAGGAGCAAAAAGCCATTGTCCAGGTGCTTTTCCTTGTTCAATAGCAGGATGCTCTTATTGTACATGTAGTTGTTGGCGTACTTATTGTGCTCCAACACTTTGTTCCAGGGTTCATTCGCTTCAAAAAATGCTTTAAAATCATAGCCGCGTGGCACAAAAATATTGGACACATTGCGGCATCCCAACCCAAAATAGGCCATTATATCTTCACCCAGCAATTTTAAGGTAGCTTCATCCTCTTCGCCGTTTAAAACAGCAATTGAATTCCGGTTTTTGCGAAGAATATGCGGGTATTTGCCAAAATAATATTCAAAATAGCGGAGGGTATTGTTGCTGCCGGTCGCTATTATCGCATCAAAATTATTTAAAGGCTTATCGGTCAGCTCAATCATGTCCTCAAAAGCAGGAGCGATCCTGATCAGTTCATCAATCAATAATTTACTGAGGATTTTGTCTTTGGAAGATAGTTTTACCTGGGCTTTATTGCCACTTATCAGCACGCACATCAGGTCATGCCAGCCCACGAGGGGAATATTACCCGCCATCACCAGACCAATTGTTTTCGGGGTATTATTTTGTTCAGGAAGTGGATAAGCGGAAAGCCATTTTTCAATTTTTTCTTTGTTTAAAAAGTTATTTGAAATGGATAAAATAGCGTTTTTCGAATTTTCTTTCGTAAACCACTGGTTTTCAAAATAGGCTTTCGACAACAAAGCATCGTAAGATCCTGATTCCAAATTACCTGATAATACCGCTCCCAGTTGTGCAAATGCAGACACCCTTTCGTTTTGATTCATTCTTTTGTTTAGATGCAAAACCGGTTAATTCCGTAACTTTGCATAAATTTTATACAAAATTATCATTTTGCCATGTCAATCAGAATAACTGACGAATGTATTAACTGCGGGGCCTGCGAACCCGAATGTCCAAACAACGCCATATATGAACCCGGCGCCGAGTGGGCCTATGAGGATGGAACCGGCCTGAAAGGCACGGTAATACTTAACGGTGTTGAAATTAACGCTGCAGAACGCAGAACCCCTGTATCCGCTGAAATCTATTATATTGTTCCTGATAAATGTACAGAGTGCACCGGTTTTCACGAAGAACCGCAATGCGCAGCCGTTTGCCCGGTAGATTGCTGCCTTGACGACCCTGACCATGTAGAAAGCAAAGAAGTGCTTCTGGCCCGGAAGGAAGCGTTGCACCTGGAATAATGAGGCAATGAGACAATGTGATAATGTGATGATGTGATAATGAGGCAATGAAGTAATATCCTCAACCATCAACTATCAACTTTCAACTAACAACTATCAACTAACCCTTGCCCCGCATATTAGCCATAGATTACGGAAGTAAACGGACAGGACTGGCAGTAACTGATCCGCTCCAGATTATTGCGACAGGATTAACGACGGTTGATACGCCCCTGGCTATTGAATATCTAAAAGATTATATTTCAAAAGAGGCTGTTGAATTGTTTGTGGTGGGTGAAGCAAAGCAAAAAGACGGAAGCCCTGCCCAATCAACGCCGTTGATCAATGCTTTTGTGGAGCTTTTGAAGAAAAATTTCCCTTTGATTCCAGTTGAAAGAGAAGATGAAAGCCACACCTCCAAAAGGGCTTTTCAAACCATGATTGACAGCGGAATCGGCAAAAATAAAAGAAGAGATAAAAAACTGGTGGATAAAATAAGCGCTGTGCTTATATTGCAAGGGTATATGGAGCGGAAGGGGATGTGATAATGAGACAATGTGATAATGTGATAATGTGATAATTAATAAAAAATGTACCTTGGTTCCAATCAGCATCCCAAATTTCAAATTTCAAATTTCCAACCACTATCAACCATCAACTAATAACTAACAACTATCAACTAAAATGGTCTATCCAATAGTAATATACGGCGATCCGGTTTTGAGAAAAACGGCTGAAGACATAAGTAAAGATTACCCTGAACTGCCAAAGCTGATATCCGATATGTTTGAAACCATGCATGCGGCCAATGGGGTCGGGCTTGCAGCGCCGCAAATCGGGAAGGCCATCAGGTTGTTCGTTATTGATACCTCTAAGATGGAAGATGATGAGCCTGGGATCAGGAAAGCGTTTATTAACGCGGAGATCACGGAAGAAAGTGAGGATGAATGGAAATTTGAAGAAGGTTGCCTGAGCATACCAGGTATCAGGGACAAGGTTGAACGACCTGAAGAGATTCGGATAAAATACCTGGACGAAAATTTCAAAAAATACGATGAGGTATTTGATGGCATAGCGGCCCGTGTTATCCAGCATGAGTACGATCATATTGAGGGCGTATTATTTACTGATCACCTTACCGCTTTTAAGAAAAACCTGATCAAAGGCAAACTTACTGCATTGAGTAAAGGCGAGGTTGATGCCGCCTATCCCTATAAAGTATATACGGGCAAAAAGAGATAAGCAGGGCATGTTCCATTCTTC
>Ga0206925_1166_pt1 | contig 12124 bp, 11 predicted proteins | sample Alteio_BWOrgHeat_62_FD_152944 | JGI IMG/M metagenome (GOLD analysis project Ga0206925, IMG submission 152944) | Enriched cells from forest soil in Barre Woods Harvard Forest LTER site, Petersham, Massachusetts, United States -... | ecosystem: Environmental > Terrestrial > Soil > Temperate forest >...
TTTTTATAATTATTAATTGCCTGGTCTTTCTGGTGTTCATTCATATACATTGTACCTAAAAGATTATAACAGGCGGCTTTTACAGGTACATCCTGCTGGTCATGTCCCTGGTTAAACGATATATTCACCTTCGTGGTATCGCTATTTTTATCAACCATTACCTTATCCACATTTTCAGAAACCTGTTTCAGGTCTTTCATATAAAAATAAGAGGATGCCAGTTCGTAGTTTACAACCGGACCCGGTTTTACTTTTTCCAGTTTGGTATAATATACAATGGCCATATCAAACCTTCCTAAATATTGACACCCGTGAGCAGCTATTTGTAGCAATTTATCATTATCCGGGTTTTTATCCAGTACCTCCTGGGCAGACTGTACTGCCTGCGGGTAGTTTTGCGAATGGAAATATAATACGGCAAGGGTATCATAATAGCTTGTATGGGTGCTATCCCACACCAAAAGGCTCTGCATGGCATGAATAGCAGTACCCACATCCCCGAATTTAATGGCCTGGTGGTACAGTTTTATCTCATGATCCATTTCCGTCCCGATATGGTTTTTTTGAGAATTTTTGCATGAAAATATGCAAAACAAAGCACCTAAAAAGGTGATATAGAAGTAAGAACCCTTCATAAACAGCCGCAAAGGTAGGCTATTTTTTTAAAAAAGTTATTATATTATTAAGTTATTGGCCTGAATGCACTGGCAACCCTGCCATAATAACTTAATTTTTAGCACCTTTTACTAACGTAGCCTTAAGAAACTAATGCGCAAAATTACCAGGCAAGCCTTGTTTTATACGCTCAATATTTTCTGCATCTTTTAGATCCTTTTGCAGATCATTTAAATCCTTCTGGACTTTTTGGAGATTTTTAAGTAATTTTTCCTGCTTTGGATAAGCAGTAATTGTTGTGGCTGTGGAAGAATTGCTGGTTTCGGCAATAGAAAAATGTTTACTAGAAACTGATTTTCTGTAAAGCATATATAATTTAGAGCAAATTACTATACTGATTATCAATGCAGCAATCAATAATATCCAATCTTGTATGTGTATTTGGGAATACATCTATTCTATTTTATTATATATAAATAAACTCAAGCCAATTGCGGGTAAACATAATACACCCGATGCAATAATAAGGATATTTTGGTTAAAAAGTTCCATGTCTATCTCTTTAATCAATGCTAAAGCACAAAGTGCAGAAAATAAAATCAAGAGGAATATAGTTGCGCCATTAATATAGGTTTTCCAGTTATCTGAATTGTCATCAACTAATTCTGATTCATTAATTATTGAAACACAAAGAATAAGGCCGAAAAATGTTAAGTCGCTAATACTAAATGCAGCAATAGGTTTATTACCTGATGCTAAAAAAAGCAGTAGCCTTAAAATGAAAGGAACCAGGCCAATGCCTAAGGTATAAGTTATCCATTTTTTCTTTTTTATCTTCATACACCCAAATTTTACCTAAACGTGATCAGGACCTGGTTCTTTTCCACTGCATCGCGGGCATTTACCTTGATTTTATCCACAATTCCGGGTGCAGGGGCCTTTAAAACATTCTCCATTTTCATGGCTTCTAGGATAATAAGGGGCGCATCTTTAGCTACTTCCTCTCCTTCTGACACCAGGATATTAATAACGAGGCCGGGCATTGGGGCTTTGATAAAATCAGCCTTCGCGACAAGTGCCGCATCCATACCGAGGTCATGCAGCAATAGATCGAAACGATCTTTGATATTAAGATCGTATTCGTTGCCATTCACTTCAACTGATATATCCTTATCCGACTTTTGTTCCAGGATATTGATCCGGTAAGATTTGTGATCAAGGATCAGATGATATCGCGTATCAGATATTTTTACAAGATCAGGTTTTACTTCTTTGCCATTTACCACCAGGTTTTCACCTGTGGGTTCTATGTTGTATTCGTTGTTGGCGTTGATGGTTATTTTGAGCATGGTGTTATTTTTTCTGAATCGCGGATTTTGTCAGAATCACAGATTAAAAGGATTTCACAAATTTCGCAGTTTTTGTCTGAATCACAGATTTTACGGATTCCTCAGATTACGCTGTTTAGAAAGCAAAGATAATAAAATGCTCCCAAACTGAAAATTGGCATTCCCCAAACTGTGAAATCAGAGTAATCGCTTAAATCCGTGATTCAGACAATATTCTTTGTTTGTATCACTCTTTTAGTTACAAGACTTTTAGCACCAAAATTTATCAAAAGGCCAACCTCCAGTTTATATGCTTTAAGATAGTTAAGTATTTGAGCAAGGTGCACATCTTCTAAAATTGTAATCGCTTTTAACTCAACCAGAACTTTGCCTTCAACCAAGAAGTCAACCCTTCTCAATCCGACTTCCTCTTTATATTCTTTATAGTAAATTGGCATTTCTAGTTCCCGGTTATTATTAAGTCCGGCACTTTTAAACTCAAGAGCAAGAGCTCATTGATAAACAACTTCCTGGAATCCATTTCCCAGGAACGAATGAACCTCAAAAGCGCAACCAATTATTTTTCCTGTAATGTCTTTGTAGCGAAGGTCATTCATTATTTTGTTTGAATCGCAGATTTTAAAGATTACACAGATTTCGCTGTTTAGAAAGCAAAGATAAATAAATGTACCAAAGTTGATAATTGGCTCATCCCAAAACAGTGAAATCTTTTAATCCGTTTAATCTGCGATTCAGACGAATGATTTTTGTCTGAATCGCGGATTTAAAGGATTTCACAAATTTCGCAGTTTTTAAAATACAAAGATGATGGAAATTCTTGAAGTGATGAATTAGATGCGGCTATAGTTCCATCAATTTATTCTGCAATTCACATTATTTTCAAACTTTTCCTGCAGATAATAACATCATTGTAAAAATACCAATAAATATAATAATAGGAGCTACACTAGTTAAAATAAGGCCCACTATAACTTCTTTTTTTGTATGACTTCCCGATGCTACCCTTTGCCAAAGCAAGATTAATCCGGAAAATCCTATTACAATGCCAAAAAAAACATGTGCCCAAATTGCACCTTTATACGTATGAAAATGAAGTAAAAAACCCCATATAATAAATCCGATACCACAAGCATGCAAGCTAATTTTAAACCTTTCATTAATAATAAAAACTACAAACAACCCTATTGAAAGGTACAGCAAAACTGTTGTCGCATTTTCCAACAAAAATTGGGTTATATTTAAACTACGACATTCCATTGAAACAAATTGACTCTCTGGACATAATTTGTAAATAGTCTCAGATACCTTCATTGAATACAGACTATAACCAATGTAACAAAAAAGGTAGCAAAAAATAGTGAATATAATTACCCCTCTCCTTTTTTTTCGGTCCTTTAAATATATGTCCTTGCCTTTGATTATAGGGAAAAGTGCAGGAATCAAAACAGTTAACATAAATGTTAATATTATTATAAACCAAACATCAGAAAATTTTACAACATTCTTTTCTTCCGATATAACCATCAAAACATAATAAAAAAACAAAAAACAAGGATGCAACACCACCGCAAGCACCCCGCCAATCTTCAAAAAAACCTTCTTAACCCCTGATACAGGTTTGGTATCTTTCACATTACCAGGCTGAGAATCTTCCAATCTTTTTAATCTTTTAATTTTTCAATTCTGCCCAAAATTACCACATCCCGCCCATCTCCCTGCAACCAATTCATAAAATTGTCAATAGTTCCCCGCCCATTCCCTAATTTTGTTCAAATTTTCTTGAAATGATGACAGCCCCTGAGGAAGTAAAGTTAAAAACTGACAACGAATTATTGCTCAAAGCCTATCGGCTCATGTGCCGGGAACGGGCTATGGCAGATATATACGAGAAGAACCGTGACATTACAAAATATGTCCATTCGACCTCTCGCGGGCATGAAGCCATCCAGATAGCCACCGGTCTGCAGCTCAAATCATACGACTATGCCAGTCCCTATTACCGTGACGCGAGCATGCTCACTGCCATGGGTATGGAGCCGTATGAACTGATGTTGCAGCTCCTGGCCAAGAAGGATGATCCATTTTCAGGCGGGCGCAGTTATTATTCACATCCAGCCCTGAAAAGAGAGGGTTTTCCGACCATACCCCACCAGAGCAGTGCGACTGGTATGCAGGCTATTCCTGCTACGGGCATGGCGCATGGCATATCTTATCTTGAAAAAAGGGGCAAAACAAAGGCTGTCGAGTCGCCGATTGTTTTATGTTCTTTAGGTGATGGTTCCATTACAGAAGGTGAAGTGTCAGAAGCGTTTCAGGAAGCTGTTTTGCATAAACTACCCATATTTTACCTGGTTCAGGATAATACCTGGGGCATATCTGTAAGCGCAGAAGAAATGCGTGCCATGAATGCCTATGAATTTGCAGCCGGTTTTAAAGGACTGGAGCGCAGGCAGGTAGATGGCGCTGATTTTGTAAAATCCTATGCCGCTGTGCAGGAGTGTATCGATTATGTACGTAATGAACGTAAACCCATATTGCTTCACGCCACCTGCCCTTTATTGGGGCACCATACTTCCGGAGTAAGGCGTGAATTTTACCGGAGCGATGAAGATCTGAAACTACATAGCCAGGACGATCCTATTCCAAACCTGGAAGGCTATCTGCATGAAGCAGGTGTGCCGAAATCGCAGCTCATGATCATTGACAATGCGGCAAAAGAATATATAGAAACGGAATTTGCTAAAGCAGTTGCCGCCGCAGATCCGGAACCGGAAAGCCTTTACCTGCATGAGTTTGCACCAACGCCTATCACCGAAGAAAAAGGTGAACGCAGTCCGGAAGGTGCTCGTACCATTATTATGGTAGATGCCGGATTGTATGCGGTACAGGAAATAATGGCCGAACATGAAGAAGCCATTTTGTACGGCCAGGATGTAGGCCGCAGGCTGGGCGGTGTTTTCCGGGAAGCTGCTACCCTTGCAGAAAAATATGGCGATGACCGGGTATTCAACATGCCGATACAGGAAGCATATATCATTGGTTCTACAGCAGGCATGTCAGCCGTTGGGATCAAACCATTTGTTGAAGTACAGTTTTGTGATTATATATGGCCGGGTATCAACCAGCTGGTAACGGAATTATCCAAATCATGCTATCTCACGATGGGTAAGTTCCCGGTGAGCAGTGTGATCCGGGTGCCCATCGGTGCATATGGCGGTGGTGGTCCTTACCACTCTGGTTGTCATGAATCTGCATTGCTGACGGTGAAAGGTATCAAGATCGTTTATCCATCCAATGCTGCCGATATGAAGGGCTTAATGAAAGCCGCTTATCATGATCCGAACCCTGTGGTAATGCTGGAGCACAAAGGCTTGTACTGGAGCAAAGTACCGGGCACAGAAGCCGCGAAAACGGCAGAACCGGATAAAGATTATATCATACCGCTCGGCAAAGGGCGTGTTGCCTTAGAAGCCAGTGAAGAACAACTAAAAAAAGGCAATACTGTGGTGGTAATAACTTATGGCATGGGCGTACACTGGGCGCTGAATGCCGCAAAAAACCTTGATGGTCAGATTGAAATCATAGACCTGCGTACCTTATACCCAATGGATGAAGAACTGGTGATGGAGCGGGTGAAAAAACATGGCAAATGCCTGGTACTTGCCGAAGAACAGATCATGAACTCTTTTGCGGAAAGCGTAGCCGGAAGGATCTCACAACAATGTTTCAAATTCCTCGATGCCCCGGTAATGACCATGGGTGCAGCCAATATGCCAGCCGTACCGCTTAACATTGGCCTTGAGAAAGAAATGCTGCCGAACAAGGATAAGGTGGAGGCGAAGTTGAGGGAGTTGATGGGATGGTGAGGGCATATTGTCATTTTGACGAAGGAAATCTGAATTTAGGAAGTATAAGGTAAAATCTTAAAATAGTTATTAATGGCTTCTGATATTGAAAGCAAATACGTCCACACTCTTAATAACTTAAAGGAAAAAATAAGGGTTGCCCGACAACGCGCCTCAATTTATGTAAATTCCGAACTCTTAAATGTATATTGTGAGATTGGTAAAACGATTGCCGACCAAGAAATATCTGAAGGCTGGGGCGCAAAAATTGTCGAATCTCTGTCAAAAGATCTTAAAATTGAGTTTCCAGATATGAAGGGATTATCTCCGCGTAACCTTAGTTATATGAGGGATTTTGCCAAAGCCTACCCACATTTTCCATTTTTGCAAGCCCCACTTGCAAAAATGGAAAATGTGCAAATAGACAATAATGAAACTTCAATTTTGCAAGCCACACTTGCAAAATTGCAAATTAATGACAATCAGACTAATGTAATTTCGCAAGCTCCACTTGCACAATTAACCTGGTACCACCATATCACCATTTTGGACAAGGTAAAGGATGTTGAGACGAGAATATTTTACATTCAGAAAACCATAGAAAACGGATGGAGCCGTGATATAATGGTACACCAGATAGAAAGTGGATTGCACAACAGGCAAGGCGCATTGAGTCACAATTTTAAACGTACAATTCCAGATTATCAAAGTGAATTAACGCAACAAATCTTTAAAGACCCATATAAATTTGATTTTTTAACTTTAGGCCCTAAAGCCAGGGAACGAGACCTGGAAAATGCACTTATTGCTCATGTCAAAAATGTAATAAAAGAGTTAGGCGATGGTTTCGCTTTTATGGCACAGCAGTATAATTTGCAGGCAGGCAACAAGGATTATTTTATTGATCTCCTCTTTTACCATACCAAATTACACAGACATATTGCAATAGAACTAAAAATCGGGGATTTTGAACCAGAATATGTGGGCAAAATGAATCTTTATCTTGGATTATTAGATGATAAATTAAAAGGAGAAAGAGATGATCCTTCAATTGGCCTGATATTATGCAAGACCAATGATAAAATAGTAGCTGAATATGCCTTACGTAACACCAGCAAACCAATAGGAATAGCAGAATATAAATTACAGCAATTATTACCAGAAAATTTTAAAGGAGAACTGCCAAGTATTGAGGAAATTGAGAAAAAACTAGATGAAGAAATAAAAGAACATGCCAGCCCCGCTGAGAAAAAACTGGATACCTTAAAACAAAAGTTGGCGGGGATAAAAACGGAGGAGTTTAAAACACCTGCAACCAATGAAATAATGGTCGACCTGTTTAAAAACGGATTGAAACCATTATATGAAGAGCTAATTGCAGAATTGGAACCGATAAATGAATTATTTGCATATAAAAGACTTGATTGGTCCACATTTAATCATAGCGTGCTGACTGATAATATAAATGAGATTGAAGAAAAATGGATGGATGAAAATTTCCTGAGGTCAAACGACAGACTTGTTTTACGCTACAATCTATTCGCTTTTAAAAAGGCGGGAGTAGATAATTTTAATAGCTATTTTGAATTAGCCGTATATTTTGATGCTTACATTTACCGCTTTGTTTTAAATAACAGTTCAGGAGAACCGCTTTTAAAAAAACTATATCATCAGCCAATAGCAAAAGAAGACAGGAATTCCATCATAGAAACGATAAAAACATATCTTTTAAACGAAATAGAAAAAAGCGTTGATCATTTATTAAATGAAATACATGACAGTCTCTGAATTAATAGAAATACTAAAAACCTTACCCCCTGATGCACCGGTAGTAGCTGAAGGATATGAAGATGGGTATGACACCATTAAAAAAGTAAAACAGATAAAAGTAGCCGAAGTAGAAAATAAAGAGTGGTACATTGGTTTGTATGAAGAAAGCAATGCCCCCGATGCTATTGATGTAGTTTACCTGGCAGCGGAAAATAAATCAGATAATAAATACGAGGGGAAATAATTAACCAATTTAAAAATACCGATGCAATTCCTGGATTACCTTGTTATTGTGTAAGACCTGTTTGCTAATTTTGCTCTCAGATAAATGGGTATATTCTCTTCCACTCTGCAATTTTTTTTGAACCCGAATCTCAGACTTTGCCTGGAATAGATGCCGTAAAGTCTCAAATAGTAGCATAAGCGTCCACTGTTCTCTTTTTCCCTTAATTTTGTCTTGATAAGATAATTTATGTCTGAAATAAAACTCACTCAATACAGTCACGGTGCCGGATGTGGCTGCAAGATATCACCGGAAGTACTCAGCAGTATTCTGCATACCAATGAAGCCCGGCCAGATCATAAAAACCTCATGGTGGGAAATGATACTCGGGATGATGCTGCGGTTTATGATCTGGGTAATGGTACAGCGCTCATTAGTACCACTGATTTTTTTATGCCAATTGTAGATGATCCTTATGATTTTGGCCGGATTGCATCTGCCAATGCTATCAGTGATGTATATGCTATGGGCGGGAGACCGGTGCTTGCCATAGCCATATTGGGATGGCCGATAGATAAATTATCTCCCGAAGTCGCAAGGCTTGTCATAGAAGGAAGCAGGGCAGTCTGTGCAGAGGCAGGAATACCTTTGGCTGGCGGACACAGTATTGACAGTCCGGAACCTATTTTTGGACTTGCTGTAAATGGTATTGTACAGGTGAAGGAGGTAAAAACAAATAGTGGCGCCAAACCTGGAAACGTTCTTTTTTCTGACGAAACCTCTTGGCATTGGCATTTATACAACTGCTGAAAAGAAAGGCATATTAAAGGCTGAACACAAGTCTATTGCAGTAGAAAGCATGACGAAACTCAATAAATTGGGAGCTGCATTAGGTGCCTTGGCACAAGTAACAGCCTTAACGGATGTAACCGGATTTGGATTGCTTGGCCACTTGAAAGAAATGTGCGAAGGAAGCAACGTTTGTGCTGAGATTGATTTTAAGAATATACCGGTTTTGCCTGATCTTGATTTTTATATTGAAAAAAAATCGTTGCCCGGAGGTACAGTGCGAAACTGGAAAAGCTATGGTGATGCAATCGGTGAAATTTCAGACGATCAAAAGGCTATTTTAGCTGACCCTCAAACCAGTGGCGGACTGCTGATTGCACTTGATAAAAGTGCAGTATCAGCATTCGAAAAAATGCTTATCAAAAACGGGCTTGAAAAATTTATTACCCCTATCGGAAGAATTTTGCCTCCTGGCAAAGGAAAATTGATTGAAGTGATTTGATTCAATGAATGCATTTCTCAAAAAATACATTATCGTCATTCCTGCATTATGCCTTTTTGCTTATACTTGTATAAGGGCCTGGCATTTATCATTTACTATTGATGAGTCTTTTAGTTTTCTTTTCTATGTCCTCGACTCATATAAAAATATATTTCATTTCAAACTTTTAGATCCTAATAATCATGTGCTGAATACTTTTTTAATGAAGTGTTTTAGTACCTGGTTTCCTCTTTCAGAATTAACATTGCGGTTGCAGAGTTTAATAGCACATGCATTTTTTATGTTATTTACATGGTTGCTGGTCAAGAATTTTAAAAATACCTGGTTTAGCATTTCTGCCTGGCTGATCCTGAACCTGAACCCTTTTATGCTTGATTTTTTTTCATTGGCCAGAGGGTATGCTCTGGGCTGGGCGATGATGACTGGCAGTTTGTATTTTCTAAAAGAAATCCTGGAAAAGAGTGAGAAGAAATTCAGGAATATTCTTCTTTGTTTTTTATTTGGGGCATTGTCTGTTCTTGCAAGTTTTCCGCTGGTAAATTATTACATGGCATTAATGCTAATATTTTGTTTAATAGCAATATATAAAATAGTATTTGATTGGAAATCTATAAAAAACACAGAATGGTTCTGGCTTTCTATTATCATGATTTCTATATTGAGTGGTTTCCTTTTATATTATACGGTTGATATAAGTTTCAAAATGCAAAATGCAGGCTATTTATATTTTGGGGGCATTGTAGGATTCTGGAAAGATACTGTTGGCAGCCTGGTTGACAGCACATTGTATGGCGCACCTTATGGTCATATCGTAATAATTCCATCGCTTGTTATTGCAATAATTGTACCTGTTGCGGGTTTGGCATTCATCGTTTTTCAGTTATATAAATTTAGGAAAAAATTCAACAATTATTATTTTTTTATTGCAATCATTTCATTGCTATTCATAATTATATCAGGCATAATTTGTAGTCATAGCTTTTTGAATACCAGGGTAGTAATAGAAAGAGCAGCTGTATTTATCGAAATTCTTTTCCTTGTTTTGATGGTGTTTCTCATTTACCATTTGTTCTCTATGAAATTTGCATTACCGCTGGTAACGCTTATCGCGTTTTTTTTTGTTTTTCATTTCTTTAAAAACGCCAATAATTCATATTTTTTTGAATGGAAAAGTGATGCTTCAACCCGGGAGGCAATGCAAGACCTGGAAAAAATACATGCAAAAAATCCTGGTTTGAATAAAATGAAAATGATTTTTCAACCGTACTGGTTATTTGCAACAACATCAATGTTTTATCAATACATAAATCATGATGAGTGGATGGAACCTATTGAAAGTGCAAAAGAATTTTCATTCGGCGAAGATTATTATTATTTCCCTGAAAATGATTTGAAAGATTTGGGAAACCAACTGGTCGAAATTGTAAAAAGGTATCCACTAAGTCATACGGTTTTACTCAAAAATACTGCTCCAAAAAGAAAGAATATACTTGGTGAAAAAAGTTTGAATTTTTACCAGGCGTTGCTAAATGAGCCAACCCTCATAAAGGTTTTTCAACCGGCGAATATTGAAAACCAAAATGGGATCGTAATAAACAAAGATATTTTTAGTCCCGTTATTAAGCTGGATACCAAAGAGTTTTCGGGTAAAACGAATGTTATCATAAAAGCATCATTTAAAGGTTTTTTTCCAACGGAGAAATGTGGGGATTTTGTAATTTCATTCATGGATAAAGAAGGAAAGCTATTAAAATGGAATGCCATTGGGTTAGGAAGTTATTTACTACAAAAAGATGGATGGATGACCATACCTTATAAAATCAACATCGAAAATTGGGATCCAAATGCAGCTTCGGTAAATATATTTATCTGGAATACAGGTAAAAATGAAATAATTGCCAGTGATTTAAAAGCTGAAATAATTGAATACAAATAACTGGAATGATAAAAAAGGTATTCAATATATTAAAAAAAAGTTTTAAACGCTGTATATTGTTTATCAAGTGGATACAGCATTTGCCCGAACGGATTCCTTTTTTCGATACTGGACTTGTTTTGATGCTTTCAGCCGGTTTCTTATGGCAGGTATTTACCCATATTCAGTTTCATGGGTTGTGGACTGATGAAGCGTATTCCATTTGGCTTTGCTTTAATTCAGTACCAAAAATCCTTCAAATCGTTTCTCAGGGACATGATGCTCCTTTTTATTATATTATTTTGCATTACTGGCAGGGTGCGTTCGGGATATCTGAAATTTCTGTTCGGTCTTTATCGGCCATATTTAGTGTACTTACGCTTATATTATTATATTGGTTTTCGAACAAATTTCTAAATCGCCAAACCGCATTTTATGTGTGCCTGTTGTACATCGGTTCTACGCTCGAGTTGCATTATGCTGTTGAAACCAGGGCATACGCATTGGCCAGTTTGTTAATGGCAGTTTCATTATTTCTATTCTTCTCGCTGGTCAATAAGCCTTCAATCGGCAAAGTCTTTCTTCTTGGAATTGCGAATGCCCTTTTGGTTTATACGCATTTTGTGACGGTGTTTGCTATTGCTGCAGAAGGTTTTGCAGGGTTATTTTTCCTTATTAAACACCGGCCCAGGTTTTATGGGTATTTTCTATTAAGCGGATTAATAACCCTTTTGCTTGTCTTGCCCTGGATATCCTTTATTATCAAAAATTTGCCTGAAATCGGGAAGACCTGGCAAACTGCCCCTGACAGGAACCAGTTAGATGACCTGATTAATTTTTATTTTTTTAATAATTATGAATATTTCAGGATTGCCGCATGGTTTACTGTTATCAGTATTACCCTGTTAGTTTTAACTAAAAATAAATCAAACATTTCATGGCCTGTTTTATTTGTTTTACTGGTTCTTGCGGTTATTCCTATCACTCTTGATTATTTTGTAAGCTTCAAGGTACCAGTGTTTTCGATTCGGTACCTTATGTACATTTTGCTGGCGATATTTTTATTTCTGTCTTATCTTTTTTCAAAATTGCCTCTGGCAGCACCGCTAAAAATAA
>Ga0206925_1167_pt1 | contig 12072 bp, 16 predicted proteins | sample Alteio_BWOrgHeat_62_FD_152944 | JGI IMG/M metagenome (GOLD analysis project Ga0206925, IMG submission 152944) | Enriched cells from forest soil in Barre Woods Harvard Forest LTER site, Petersham, Massachusetts, United States -... | ecosystem: Environmental > Terrestrial > Soil > Temperate forest >...
CGGCACAATCTTGCTCTCGTCGAGGGAGAGCTGCGACATCGTCGCTTGACCGCAGTTGTTCGTTGTCGGGGTCAGGAACACCGCCAGTGTCAGGGGACGTGCTGTCGTGATGACGGCCAGGTTGCCGGTCAGCGTGCCGCGGTTGGTGACGCCGCCGAGCGTGATAGTCCAAGTGCCGGTATAGGCCTGGCTTGCGTAGTTCAGGACGAGCGAAATCGTTCCGGCGCCGTAGGACGTGTCGCTGAGAGTCCCGGAGTACGTCCCGCTGGGCGGCGTGGATGGCGTCGGAGCCGGTGTTGGCGTAGGTGTCGGAGTTGGGGTGGACGGTGCCGGCGTTGCCACGGTCGGCGAGTCCCCGCCACAGGCAGGGATGACGAGGCACAACGCGAGCGTGCACGCGACGAACATTCTCATAGGCTTCCTCCAGTGAATCCGAGAGAATATCCCAAGTTGGGTTATTCGTACAGGGGAAAAGAACATGAGGCGTGCCGATATCGGACGTGGCGTTTCGGAAGAAGCTGCAGGCGGTCAGGAAGACAGCCAAACTAACGCAAGTCCAGCTGGCACAGAGGCTTGGGAAGCCTCAGTCATTCGTGTCGAAGTACGAAAACGGGGAGAGGCGGCTGGACGTCCTGGAGCTGATAGAGGTTTTAAGGGCGCTGAAAATCGACGTGGTGAAATTTGTTAAAGAGCTGATTTACTGAGCGTTCCGACGAAAATTTTCAATCATCGCGTCAAGCTTGTCTTTCGGCGTGCCAGCGACACCGTTCAATACCAGCCAGACAGCAGATGAAATTACTATTCGACGGTTTCTATAGTCCTTATAAAAATCGTCCAGTCCATCAACAATTTGGCCGTTCGTAACATCTTTCAGATATTTCGTTGAGTATTCGTCGTATGACCGAATGATTTTATCGATGCCAGAATCGTCTTTGGCAAGACCCCAATAGGAGAAATTGTTTCCCAGATCCATGCCGTCGAAGAAACCTATCATGTATGAGATCTTGGATGGTCGGCTCATCTCAATCCACCAATTACCATCCCGACGGGTATTGTCCGCAAATACAGCGGATGAGACGACGAATACAAGTACGAGCGTTACCAGTGCTCGGCGGTGGATCATCGTCGTCTCCCCTGCTACTTCTTCTCGCCAGCCTTCTGCTTCGCCCACCGAGCCTTCTGAGCGGCCGAAATCTTAGCACGGGCTGCCTTGGACATCTTCCGACGCGGCTTCTTGCCGTTTCCGCGGTCGCCTCCTACGGCAGCTGCCTTGTTCTTGCTGCCGACCGGCCGGCCACGACGGCTACGAGGGAACGGGACTTCGGCGACCGTGTGTCCGAGCTGGCCGAGGAGCTTGCTGGCCTCGTCTCGGAGTTCTGTCAGGCTCTTGACGATTGCTTCGCGCTGGCCAAGCCAGCCCTGAGCCTTCGTGCGGGCGTGTCCGAGCATCTTGCCCAGGTCTTCGGCGAATTCCTCAATCTTGTGTTCAGCGACTGCCAGCGTGCTCTGCTTCTTCTTAGCCATTGTCGTCTTCTCCGAGGGGGTAGCGCAGGTGGTGGTCGCTCGAGTACTTGATGAGCAACGTATTTAGCCGAGAGATAAGGGCGCGCATCTCCCGGATGTCATCAGGGACGTGGCCGGGTAAGGTGTTGACGTAGTTCTCAACTATCGTGATGGCGTAAAGAACTTGAACCGGCACCGCCGAATTACTATCCATTGCGACCATAAACTGTAGCCGTAGACGGCGTCGGAAGCAATAAAAAGACCCTAGCCTGATTGGTTATCAAAGCTAGGGTTGGTAGATTGCGTGCAAAGCGCTAGGGCTGGATGCCTTCGCGTTCTTCGTATTTCTGGTAGGCCTCCAGCACCAGGTCGCGGATCCGCTGCTGTGCGGTGGTGTCGACGATAGGCCGGAGGAGGGCGAAGCTTCGACGCTCGCCGTTGACCGCGTACTGTCGGGCTGGAAACGTGACGTTGCGGCCGGCTCCTCCTCGGCGCTCCCAGAGACTGAAGCCAATGAGCTTCATGCCTTCGAGCGGTCCTTCTGCGAAATGGAGCTCAGCGTCCGCCAGTTTTCCTGGCGGGTTGCCCTTGTCGTTTGGTGTGATCTTGACCGTCATGCCTGTCCCTTTCGTAGCTGTATACGAGATTGCCGTCGTACGTGACACTGGCGGCGAGGACGTCAGCGATGCCGACGAACTCGAAGTTGGAAGTCGTCTCGGAAACGAGCTGTCGCGGTGAGGCGTCGGCCTCGACGATGAACCGGATTTCGTACTGCATCTGATTCGTCCTACTGGACCGAGGCCAGAAACGGGGCAAGGCGGGCCGTGTACTGCATCTGGGGGACGGGGTCGAGCGTGCCGAGCGCGCTGGTGAAGGCGTTGGAGAGGCTCCACATCGTGCGGGGCTTGAAGTCGTCCAGGGTGGGCTCGAAGTAGTTCTGGTGCACCAAGCGGGCGAGGTGCTTGGGGACGTCCAGGCGCTGTTCGATGAACGCTTCGTAGATGACGGCCTTGGCCCGGATATCGGGGAGTTCGAAACCTCGCCAGGCGTCGATTTGCCGGCGCATCGGCTGGAAATGCCGCTGCATCTTGTCTACCGCGCCGCCAACCACTTCAACGTAGTCGAAGTTCTTGGTGTGCTTGCGCGTGACGGGCGAGAAGTCGCCGTGGAATGCCAGGTTGTCGCAGACGAAAACCCGATATCCGACGGTCAGCCCGAGGCTGAACGACTTGTCGTGGCTGTTGCGGACGCCGATGGCGAACTGGACGCCAGCGGCCTCTTCGTTGATTTGCAAGACGCCAAACATGCGATTGCCGTCGTCGGTGACGGCGTATTCGTCGCGCATGACCTCGAGCCGTCGGAAGCCTAAGGATTCGACCAGGGCTTCCACTATCTTCGAGTGGGGCACGACGGAATGGGTCTGGGTCGACTCCGGTGTCGGCAGCACTAACAAATCCTGTCGGCCGATTTTCCGGGCGCCAGTGTGGGCCATCAGTCCTTCCATGAAATCCTCCGCTAAGCAGAATCGCTATCAGAAGCATTCAGCTCTCCTGACATCTGGGTTTCGAAATCCGAGTTCATCGTTCGCTTGCACCGATGACAGAAGTCGCGGTGAAGCGCAGTGGCGGTGTCGCAATCCGGCTGGCAGAAGTGCCTGGGGGACAGCGTGAAGACGTGACGACACACGTAGCAGACGAACACTGCGATTGAGGTCATGGCAGACCTCGGGCTTATGCCGCGGTGCGGGGCTTAGACTGCAGCGCGATGGAGCGCAGGACAGCTGGCAGGGCGGGGTCACCCTGAAGCTTTTTGATCAGGCAGCTCTTGTGGTACGGGACGACGTAAAACGCCCGGTCGGCGTCTTGCGCACCCTTTGGCGGGATGACGAGGTGGCACACGGGGCAGTATTCGGACATGTAGCCCTCCTTCAGGCTGTCGTGGGGAACTAGCCGGTGCGAACGGGGTCGATTCCGTTCACACGGGTCAGGGCCTAGTGATAGCAGCCGTGGGGACAGCGGAAAGGGCCGGATTGGGGCGAACCGCAGTTGGAGCACTTCTTCGATTCAGACGGGATATAAATCTGCTTTATCGGAGTATGCGAACGAGGACAGCGCCACTCTTTCCGGCGTCTGTCCCAAATCTTTCTACACCGGTGTTTGTCACACCTGGGCGTCATTTATATCGTTGGGAACGGGTCGTTCGGGAAGATCCACTTCCAGATGGTGGCTTCCACGATATTCACTGCCGGCAGGTACAGCATGACTTGCTGGTTGTGGGCGAGGTACGCGAACAGGGCAGTGACGGCGCCAGAGAGGGCGACGTGGCCGAGAACCTTGAGACCATGCAGCAGGGCTGCTTCGAAATTGCTCATTGAGGTGTGTGGTTAATGATTTTGTGGTCTAGAGAAAAATACGGTGGCGTGCCGGGCGGGAAGAACAGAGCGGGAGGCAGATTCATTTCGAGCAGTAGTTCGACGTCCTGCGGCAGGATGATGCGGGTGTAGGCGAAGAAATGCGGGTCAGAGCGCTTCCACTGCGGCTTTCGTTCTGAGGACGGTATCAATCCAGTTGTCGGAGCAGGGGACGACGTACCAGCAGTTGAGGGACTCGATGGTGTCGCGGCCGGTGTCGTCGGCATGCTCGAGGAACGTGTTTTCAGCTGCGAGTCCAGCAGCCACAGAATCAAACCGCAGAAGATGGCCGTTGGCCATGAGACCCCAAAAATTGTTAGAGCCATAGGGGTTCACGCTGCAGGAATATTCCTCGATGGTGCAGATGGCGATGATGGTCGACCAATAGGGTGAATCGAGAAGCCCGGCGGCAAGTGGCGCGAGCGGAGAATGCTCGGCTTCGAGATACTGTCGAAGGCGTGCTTCGGAGATGGTGTCGGTGCTCCGTATGCCATGCTGGCCAACGTGAGTGGCGGATACGGAAGAAGCTGGTAGAACCAGAGGTACAGATTCAGACTCTGGATTCGGCTTATAAGCGACGTTTTGTGGACTGAGAGGGTTTCCATAGTAGTTGTCGGCGTGAGAGATGTGAGTGAAAGCGAAGAGCAGCACGATGACCGCGACAGCTGCCGCGAGGATCAGTTGTAGGGTTGAGCGTTTTATACATAGGCCTGTTGCCGCTGTTGGACAGCATTGGTCACGACATGAGCGGGGTTAACCTGTTCGTGAGTCCCTCCAATTGTCCTGAGCTGGTTAATGCACAAGATTCGCACCAGTCCAGCCCGACGTCCGAAAACGTGCGGGAGCCAGAGAGATCAGGCCTGGTTGGTCAATACCTGGAGACAGGCAAGTTCAGGCGGGATTGGTGGGAATCGACGTCCGGGGAAAACCTGCGTAGCAGGGAAAAGCCCCGGACGCTGGGAGGTAAAAGTGTTCTGCAGAACACGCTGGGGCGAATTGGGGCGCCCGTAGCCTCTAAAGCGTAGCGGGAGGAAACGGGGTCGTCAAATCGAGTTGTTCACAGTTGCTTGAGAAACCTGACGACGTCGACCATTTCGATTGAGGCGTGCTTTACGAGGAACGCGATTGCAGCAATCTTGAGCAGGAGCGTGACAGCGAGCGTTTCCATCTGGAGTGTCGTTCTGCCGCAGAGCGCGGCGGTGAGAGGAGTGAAGCTGATTTAGGTCACCGAGATGACCCCCTAAGTTCAGAATACCATGCCCCACCAAACCTTTATTTAGTCAGAGCCTGACAGGGTGGACCAGCAGACAACCGGAGCTCAGAGCGCTGCCCACCAGCCCTGCGCGAAGTGCCAGAACTCGCCGACCTTCATCATCACGAGCTGCAGCAGGTCCAGTCCGCCGATGAGCATCAGGACGAAGCCAACCGGCTTGGCGAGTTCGCCCCGGTGGTGATCAACAGCTGCAGGCGGCGGGCGTCGGGCCATATGCTTCGGTCCTTCGTTGCAGGGAGAGATTTGAGACTATTCAATTATAAAAGACCCGGGGGTATGTTGAGAAGCGCGGTATGCCCGTTAGTGCTTGCGAATCAACAGGTTAGCTTGTGTAAAAATTGAGCTCGAAAAATGACCTTTCGACTGTTGTTCGGCCACTTGCATCGGGACTCGAGATCTAAAGGGTGATGGTCGGCGCGTCGGCTGGGATCTCGAAATCCGCCATCAGCTGCGCCAGCATCGGCGCGTCTTTCGCCCAGATGATGGCGTCGGAGAAGCCGGTCTGGCCGACGACCAGGACGCCTTCGCGGCCGGTCGCTTTGTGAAAAATCTTGTAGTGGTCGTACTGCATGGATGTGTTCCTTGGAATCAGGGTCCACGCGTTGAACATGAATCCTGAGTCGAAATAATTTTGCTTGATGTGGTGAACGGTGGTGTTGCCGGCATCGCCCCAGCTCGATTTGGCGATGACGCACTTGGTCTTCGTGCCGTCAGGGTTCTCGTGCATGTGGTACGCGAAGAAGTACAGGCAGTGGCCCCAGGCAGAGATTAGATTCTTCGGTGGCGGGTTCGGGTTGGCCAGGTCAGTCCAGTCTTCGTCCCGGCCCTCAAGGCCGCCCACAATCCCCTTGTAGGCTTTTATCGCAGCCGCCCAGTGGTCGATGTCCATCGCGACACTGAAGCTGTCCAATTCGCGGTCGGAAGCGCCTTCAGTGTCGTTGATGCCGGTCTTGTCGGACATGCCCTCTTCGGTCTCAGGAGACGGATCAGGGACCACGTCGCGGGTCGCCTGGCCGACGTTGACGATACGCAGGCCGCCGTCCCGGATGTTGGCGCCGCCTTGCGGTAGGCGGATGATGGCGTAGAGGTATCGGCGGCTGAAGTCTTTGCCTTTCAGCTGCTGGTGGTAGTAGCTCCAGGCCTGACCGACGCAGGAACCGGATCCGTTCTGGTCGTTCGAGGGCGGCTCAGGATTGAAAAACGGGACGTTCCAATCGACGGCGGCGAGCGCCGCGCCAAAGGTCGGATGGTCAGCGAACTTGAAGTCTCGGGGATCCAGCGGATCCCTGACGGCACCCTTGCCCAGGTGCGTGATGTCGTGATGTGGCATTCATGTTGGGGTTAATGATGAAGCACTCGTTCAACGATGGTCGCGATGATGCTTCCGCCGGTGGCTCCGAGGCCGGCTGAGTACCAGCGCCATTTTTCAAGAGCGCGAATTCGGCTCTCGTGGTCGTCGGAAAACTTGTCGAGTTTTGTGACCATGCCCGTGACCTTCTCATCTAGGCGAATCAGAAGGTCGTGATCTGGAGCGTGCTCTGGCATCGAGGTGGTTGTGGATAACTCATTTGCTTAATTATTTTGAGGGTGTAGTGTGAAGGTATATGTGGACTCTAGTTGCAATAATTTATGCGGGAGTCGTACTAGCGGCAGGATTTGGTCTGGCGGCGTTATTTCATTCTGGGCTGCTGGCGGCGGTGGTCATTCTGGCTGTCGGAATTGCTGTCTCGTAGCTACTTGCCAGTCAGGAATTTGCCCACAGCCTTGACGCCTTTTGTGACCCCGGATCTTGCCTCGTACCCGCCTGCTGCGGCTACTGCCAGCGGCAACGTGTAGCGTCTGACGAAGGTGCGAATCGGTCCTGGAACTTTCTCTACCATTCGACTGACACCAGATTGCCCTTCTGCTTCCGCTTTGTCGCGCAGCACGTCCATCGCTCGGTACAGGTGTGACTGAGCCTTGAGAGCGACCTTCACGTCTGTGTTGCGGGCGCGGTTGGCGATATCGTCATTCAGTGCGTTTCTAGCAGCTCGGTGGACCTCGTCCAGAGCTGAAAGTCTGTCCGACCCGAAGGCAAGCTTGCCTCGGGCGTTTTCGTAGGTGGCGTCGAGCATCTTGCGGACGTTGAGCTCGCCTGCCAGCGTGCCATCGTTTTGGCCGATTGCGGCGTCGACCACCCTCATGTAGTTCTTGATGACAGGGTCGCTCTTCTGAAGCAGCACGCTGTTCTCGGATACGTTGTCGAGGGCTTTTTGAACGACGCCAGCGATGACCTGAGGCGGTCGGAGGATATTCTCGCCTTGCAGGGAGGTGGAAAGAGCCTCGCCTCGCTTGGCGATTTCAGGTTCGATGGATTGAAATTTCTGAAGATTGGTTCCGTCCGCTGGGTAGTTGGGCACGGTTGCGAGAGCGTGACCAGCTTCAATCTCTGTCGGAGTCGGATTTACCGTTCGACCGGTGAGCTTGCCCCCTTCGTTGACGCGAGGACCGATGATGTTGCCTTCGGCGTCCTTGATGGCCGACTCACCGGCGAGGTTCTTCGAGTACGCCGGAGTTGCGTCCTTGATGGCCGACGGAAGAGAAATCTCGGCCGGCGGTTTCACCAGCGTTTCGATGGAATCTCCCGGAGTCGCGTCACCGGAAAATGCGAACGCAGCGTTCATTCCGCTGACCACCGGATTCGGATTGGCATACGCGTCTTTGAGCTCCGCGCCCTGCTTTTGAAATGACTGAACGAGCGGCTGTACTGAGCCGGTTTTGAGACTGCGGCCGACCGCTCCGAGGCGCTCGCCGATAGTGTTGTTGAACGTGGTTTTGGCACTGTTGAAGAGCGCCGCCAGGCCAGTGGGCTGTTTCGCAGCCGGTGTTACGACTGGCGATGGGAGCGCGTTGTTATTGCCCGGGGTCGCCGAAAGACTGCCTTTGGCGGAGGCAGTGGCTTTGGAGAAGCTGGGGATGTCGTTGAGCGATGGCATATTATTTCTTGCCGCCCACGCCTTCGTAGTCCTGCGGGTCGGCTGGGTTTACGTAGCTCTTAAATTGGCTGTCGAAGTCGTTGGCCGAATATCCTTTGGAAATTGCATCTGCTCGTAGCTTGTTGTACGTGGCCGGATTGGCATAACCGTCCTGTCCGTTGGCGAGCAGGTTGTCAGCCTTGCTGCCCTCTGTGAAAATCTGGTCGTACGTGTTGAATGCCGCGGTGTGGGCGTCTGTCGATGATGTCGGATCCGGCTTGCCGAACTCGCCGCGACTCGTGCCTGGGGCGATTCTGGCGTTGCCCTGGTCGTCGTACTGAATCAATGTGCCGTCCGGTGCCACCGTCACCTTCCAGCTGGCGGGAACGTCCATGCTGACTTTCTGGGTCTTGAGCTGGCCGGTCGTCGGGTCGATGCCGTAGAACAGCACCTGGCCGTTGCCGAGATTCTCGGACTTGTAGTCGATTTGGGATGCCTTCGGCAGCATGGCGTTGTAGACGATTTCGCCCATGGCGGTGTCGTTGTAGCCAGCCTGCTTGAGCAGGGCGGCCTTCTGGTCAGGGCTCAAAGAACTCAGAGGCGTGCCGCTTGTGGCGAGCGTCTGGAGGTCGGCTTTTGCCGCGGCCTGGCTTGCAGCGTAGGAGGTCTTGTCGACGTTGTACTTGTTCAGCGCATCCGTTTTGGCCGCTTCGATAGCGGCTGATGCCCGGTCTTCGATGCCTTGCTGGACGGCTGCGACTTTGGCGGCCTGTTCATCCTGAAGCGCTTTGACCTGGGACGCGTTGAACTGCTGCGTCTTGGTCGCGGCGGCATCGCCGAAATCACTGCCGAGGGTTCCTGAGCGGGCGCTGGTGGCTCGAGTCTCGCCGCTGCGTTCCTCGCCGTTCGTATTTTCCGTATTGATCAGGTCAGCGTACTGCGCGTTGATGGCGTCAATCTGCGACTGCATCTGGTCAGCGACTTTCGTGCGGATGGCGTTTTCGTCGACCGTGCCGAGAGTTGGAGCGCCGTTGGCGTCGGTCGTTGGCGTCGTGGTAGTGGGTGGCACGTAGCCGGGGGTGCCTGGCAGGTTCGGGGCGCCGTTGGCGCCAGAATACACGCCAGCAGATGGCGTCGGGGTCGACGGTGGCGTTGTATAGCGCGTGACGGGTGGCGGAGTCGCCAAAGCAGTCGCATTCGGATTACTTAGCGCGGCTTTGACTTCATCTGGCGTCGGTTGTCCATTGGGCTGGGGCATTGAGGTTGGTTAATTAGGAAATCGGGATCAGGAATGCGACCAAGCTGGTGTTCCCGCCTTTAACGATTTTGTAGTAATCGTTCTTCCTGATTGGAATCATGCAGCTGACGTTGTTCACGGCGCTCTGAGCCGTAATTGCTCCGCGTTGGGTCGTCGGGGTGGAGCTGCTGTCGGAGAAAATTGTCGTGTCGCTGCCGCCGGTGGCGGTGGGGTTGTAGCAGACCAGGAAGCAGTCGGTCAGGACTTGATGGCCAGCACTGTCAGCGACAGCCGAAGTCCATGCGCCGAGACCTGTTGAATAGGCCGGGGTCACTTGGGTGCCGACAGGACTGATCATTTGAAAGTTGGTGCCGTCGTAGCGCAGGACGACAATCTGGCCGCTGACGACGTCGCCGGCGACGAGGGCGGTTGCTCCGTCGAGTTTCTTGATAGCGGTCGCACCGAGGCCATTCGGGTTGTAGGTCGCAGCTCCCGTGTTCGTGAAATTGGCTTTAAACGCCAAAGTCATGCCGGCCACGAGGGCGGCTGGTGCCGGTGAGTGTGTGCCGAGGTAGGCATTCGCGCTTCCTGTCGATACGACGTAGGTTTCAGCGGCTTTCTGGAAATCCTTCTGCGTCATGAACAGGTTGGTCGAGGACGGAGTCGTGTTGGCGGCGAGGCCGTCGTTTTCACCCTGAGTTGGGACGCGCGGGTCGTTGTCGCCGACCGCAATCGGATTGGTCGACAGTGCAGGAGCTGTGGACATCTTCGAGATACCCTTCGTGCCGACAGCCGCGTCTGGGGCGCCGGCAACGGCCGTGTCGTCCACGTATTTCTTGTCTGCGAGTTCGGTGTCGTTGCTAAACGTCGGGTGCGTGGCATAGGTCAGCTTGTTCGGGAAGCTCTCGTCGGCGTTGAGGAGGCGGGCGAGGATGGCGAGGATTGGGTAGTCGCTGATTTCCACAGTGGCGCCGCGGCGGTGGGAGAGCTGCAGGGCCGAGACTTGGGTCTTGCCATCTCCCGGATCCAGTCCCCTGGCCGTGATGGTGATGACGCTGCCGGAAATCGTGCCGAGCATGAATTCTTCGGAGGCCGAGCCGCGGTCAACCACCCAGCCGTAAAGGCCGGAGAGGGCGTTGCCGGCTTTATCCGTGCCGGAAACGATGGTCATGGAACTGGCCGAGGAGGTGATCTTGTTGGCGAGAGCGGTTGAGAAATGAGCCGATGTTTTGGGGACTAGTGTCATCGATATTTGGTTAATACCTTTTTTGCATAGAGCCGGATGTCGAACCACTTGTACATGTTGATAGAGACGTAGCCGATGCCGGTGGCCATAAATTTGAGTTTCGCTTTCTGGAATTTGTCGGTGCGAAGTGGCAGGACATGCTCGAAGTTGAACGTCTCGACGGATGCGCCGCCGTCTCCGACTACGTGGCTGCCGAGGGTCCCGGTTCCAACCAGGTACGGAGTACCACCGTCCACGTAGGTGCCGTTTCCAGCGATGGTGCCGACCTTCGCGACCGAGCCGTTGTCGAGTGCCAGGTAGATGTCGAGCGACTGCGTGGCTTGAATCCGGCCCTGGACTACGAACTTCTTGACCTTCTTTAGGTAGTCCGTGCCGAAGTCAGCGAGCGCCCCTTCCCAAGAATTGTCGATGACGGAATCGTCGTCATCGAAACCAGAGAAGAAGACGTAGCTGTTGCCAGAAACTGAATCGCCGCCGACGAGAGTGCCGTTGTAGAGGGTGAGCGAGGAAGCGGTGAGGTCGTGCTTGTCTAAGACGCCGTTAATCTTGTTGTATGTGATAAGTGTATCATTTGCGGCCGAATCTTTGTAGCGGCACGCAATGTTGATGTAGTCGCCGGCCTCGCGGACAACCGCGGTATCGAAACGATAGTCGCTCAGGTCAAGTCCTACCAGCTCAGAATCCAGCTTGCGCGCTTTCGAAATCGAAATCGGAATCACTTCCGTGCCGACTTGGTTCAGCGTCAGCAAGCGAATCTGCGGATCCGATTCGTCTGTGTCATCGACGTAGTAGATGCCGTTGCCGGTTTCGCAGGCGGCCTGCCAGTTGGGGATCCCGACACGGTCTCGGTAAATCAGGTTGGTCGCTGCGGTGTCATTCGCAGTCAGTGTCAGCGCCCACGATTTGTATTCGTGCATGCAATATTCCACGTCGCCGTAAGAGAGGACGTTTTGGGTCGCACCCCCTCCGTCGTCCTGGCGGAAGACGAAGCCCTGGCCGGCGGTTCGCGGGCTGGACTTCGTGAAGTCGGTGATGCCGGTGTTGTTGGAGTTCTCCCACTGGTAAGTGGCTGTGCCGACGCCAGAGGCCGACAGGGTGTAGGCGCCGGTGGTGTAGTTGATAGTGCCTGTTCCGCCCAGCGAGCCCGTCAGGTTGCCGTTGTAGTCGTCGGTATAGACCTCGCCTGAGCCCGTCAGCGTGATCACGACAGCAAAGCACGTCCGGACAGCGCCGCCGGCCTTGAAGGCAAGCGTGCCGCCCAGGGAGGTCGTGGCCTCACCAGAGACCGTCGTATAGGCCGCCGCGTCGATGTATGAGCCGTAGATGCCGGACTGGTCCTTGACGCGCCCCCAGAGCATCATCCGGTTCTGTTTGATTTTCATGTAGCCCTGGAAGTTGTGGGCGCTATCCGTCAGGTCGGCGTAGCTGCCAGGGTTGGCCGTCATGATT
>Ga0206925_1151_pt1 | contig 12063 bp, 12 predicted proteins | sample Alteio_BWOrgHeat_62_FD_152944 | JGI IMG/M metagenome (GOLD analysis project Ga0206925, IMG submission 152944) | Enriched cells from forest soil in Barre Woods Harvard Forest LTER site, Petersham, Massachusetts, United States -... | ecosystem: Environmental > Terrestrial > Soil > Temperate forest >...
AAAGCTGATTCTTATTTTTTTAATCTCCTATACCTAATTTCTGGTATTTTTTCGAGGCGCATTTTCAATATCCTTATTAAAAACCTCTTTATATAATTGGGTGATATTATGGCACTTATTTCTTTGAACCATATTCTTCCTATGGGTAGCAATTGTATGTGCTGCAATAAACAATTTTGCAGCTATTTCATGAGTATTAAAGCCTTCTGCTATTAGTATGAGGATTTCTTTTTCTCGATTCGTAATTATAATTTCGTTTGTCATTTGAGGTTGATTTTGCATTGTTTTGAATATGATAAATTCAAAATTGGGGGAAATTCTAAGAGCCGACAAAACATTCATACACGATTCGTTACATTAATTATCAGCATCCATAAATATAGAAAAAGTTATTTGCATCTCTGATGTAAGCTTTGTATGTGATTTTTTACGATGTTTTGTCACAAAAATTGTTTTTAATTATTTTTATAAACTAAGTTTAAGACCTGTAAAACTAAAAAATATTTTTGGATACAATTATGTATCCAAAAATATTTTTTCATAGTCGGACATTTGGCCAGTGAAGAATCCGCAGGAAATTCAATCTTTTGGCTATCATTTACGGAAAATCCGGGAACAACTTAATTTGAGCCAACAGGAATTGGCTAATGAGGCTGATATATCAAAAATTACGATCCAGCGAATTGAAAATGCTAAATATGGGCCAACACTAGATATTTTGATATCAATAGCACGTGCTCTTGAAATGTCTGTTGGCAAATTAACTGAAGGAATTAAAATGGAATTTTCAAAAAAAAATTAGTAATTCAATTAAGATTTTCAAAGTTGCACAGGTTTTTAAAATCAGCGAGGTGTAGGCATCCTTTTACTATTGTGGATAATTTTTATTGTTCTCCTTTAACCTATTAAAAAATATTTTCAAAAAAATACGCAACGATTTTCAGCTAACTATATATACCCTTTAGAAACTGGTCTCAAGCTGGGGTCTGCAGCTCTTTATTTATTGGGTAAAAAAAGGGTAAGTGGTAATGGATAAGTGGTAAATTAAAAAAACTGCATGTTATCATGTCTGTTATTCCCTGTTAATGCGACTGTTATTTTTTGGCTATTAAGCCTTAAAAAATTATTTTTTCAAAAAGCAAAAAAAAATTTAGGCACTGCAAATTTGAAGGTGTAAGATTTGGAGATTGAATTTCGAAATTCGGCGCAAACAAAACGTCGATTGGAGCAAATGGGATTGATGAATTATTGATAACCATTGATACCTCTCAAGGAGTTACGAACAAAGCTTTAATTAACAATGGGTTGTAAAGATGCGCTTTTGTAATTCTATTGCTTAACAATAGAAAAATGCAAATTTGAAAGCTTAATAAATTCAGTCAACAGTGATCAGTCAACAGCAAACAAAGGAACAGATTATTAAGAGGCACGTTGATTTCGGGGGATCCCGGCCTGCGCCGGAATGACAGCACAGATGTTTCTTTGTTTTCTTTGCGTTCTTGCTTTGCGCCTTTGCGTGAAACTGCTTTTTGAAGCCGTAAGATTTTAGAAAATGGCTTAACCAAATAACCATAGCGATTTCATGTTAAATCTATGGTTATCGGCCCGGATCTGATGATTATTGTATGATTATCGGTATGGTTATTTTGAGGATAATATATTTAAAACGAGCAAATTAATAATAAATTAATGAAAATAATCATAGAAACCATGATGGAGGGTATAAAAGTGGAATTTTGAACTCGTAATAAAATAGTCTTGAGTATTGCGTCCTGAGTCGTGAGTAAATGCAGCACTGATGATTCGGTGTCTCGTTGCTTTCGGGGGGGCGGACTGCGCCGGAATGACAGCACTGATTTATCCTCTGCTTAAAGACAGCACGGATGAGTAGGATGTTCGTGGTTTTCGGCAGGCGACAGAAGAGCCTTATGGATTATTTTAATTACCAAAAAAATTAACTAAGGATGTTTAATCAACCTAAAATTTTTAGTTATAATTTTTACAATGGAATGGTATTTTTTCTATATTTGTTATCTTAACCAAACAAATTCAATCATTCCCTGTTTTGATTGAAATATTATGCAGCCTACCCAAAACGAAGAAAAAGAGCAGGTTAATTCCTTATTGGCAAAAGCTTATGCTGGTCGTGGTCATGATTTAAAAGGAAGTATAGGTCTTGCCAATGAAGCCCTTGAAATTAGTCGACACGTAAATGATCTTGAACTGGTGGGCCGCAGCCTGAATCAGCTTTCCCTATATTATATGATTATGGGGGAATATGATCTCTCAACAGGCCGTGCCAACGAAGCGATAAAATGCTTTGAAGAACTGAAAGATGACAAAGGAATTGCTGATGCCAAATACAATATTGCAGGTATACTTTACAAGACGGATAATTACCACCTTGGGCTGATATACCTGATTGATTGTCTCAGGATATATACAGCTTTCAATGATTTTCACAATATATCGCGGGTTGAAAAAACGCTCGGTACAATTTATGATTTTTTTGGTGATCAGAACAATTCAGTTCGCGCCTATGAAAATGCCATAGAAGCAGCCAAAAAAAACCGGTGACCTGAATCTTGAATCTAATGCTTATAATAATCTTTCGGGCGTATATCTTAAGCAGGGGAGAATTGACGAGGCACTGAAGTTGGCAGAGTCTTCTATCACTATAAAAAAGCAAACGGGCGATACCCGGGGCCTGGCATTTGCCATTTATGCCCGGGGAAAAGTATTATCCACGACAGGTAATTATAATGAAGCCGAAAAGGACTATCTCGAAACCATAACAATACATAAGGAAATGGGTGAGCGCCTTGGGTTGGGGATGGTCTATAATAAACTCGGCTCGCTCTATGTAAAAATGGACCGGCTTAAGGATGCCAAGGAAACTGTAAAAGTGGGGCTGGATCTGAGTGATAAGTTTAATATAGTAATCATAAAATTTAAGTGCGAATACCTGTTATATAGCATCTACAGGCTTGAAAACAATCAGGCGAAAGCGCTTGAAAGCCTTGAGAAATATCTTGATCAAAAAGAAGCCGTAATTAATACCCAAACCTTAAAGGTTATTGAAAATTATGAGCTGATTAATAAGATGAAAGACCTGGAAAAAGAAGCCCAGGTACAAAAAGAAAAAGCAGAAATAATTGCAGAAAAAAATCGGGCAGAAGAAGCAGTAAGGGTAAGGCAGGAGTTTTTATCTGGCATGAGCCATGAAATCAGAACGCCCCTCAATGCGATTGTGACTATTACTTCTATGATGCATGAAAAAGCTGGTTCGGAAGAAAGGCAAATGCTTAATTCTTTGAAATACGCATCTAATAATCTTTTCAGGATCGTAAACGATATTCTATATTTTACAAGGCTGGATGCAGGGACTTCCAGCCTTGAAACACGGTTGATAAAAATAAAACCATTTCTGGAAAATATTGCCGGCACCTTTGAAGAAGAAGCAAGGAAGAAAGGGTTGAAACTTGCATTAAAAATGGATGTCCACCTCGCAGAAAATTATGAAATAGATGAGATCAAATTATCTCAAATGCTTGGGAATATTATAAGCAATGCTGTTAAATTTACAGATAAGGGCAAAGTGGATATTGAAGTTGAAAAACTGGAAGGTACTATTGATTCTGACAAACTCCGGTTTAAAATTTCAGATACCGGCGAAGGGATACCAAATGAATTTATTGATAAAGTATTTGATAGTTTTTCACATACAAAGCCTGTTATGACCCGGAAACATGGTGGCACCGGCCTCGGGCTTGCAATTGTGAAAGGATTGGTAGAGCTGCATGAAGGGCATATTGGAGTGTCAAGTGAATTGGGCAAAGGTTCTGAATTTTATTTCGATATCGGGCTTAAAAAGCAAGTTGAAAAAGCAGAAAAAAATGTCCCTGTTTCAACTCCTTTACAAGGAAAGACGGTTTTGGTTGCAGAAGACAACGAGCTGAATGCTATGGTAGTGCGCAAATTATTAACAAAATGGGGAATGGTGAGTGAACTTGCAAGGAATGGGAGTGAAGCTATTGACAAAGCAAAGCAGAAGGTATATGATTTTATCTTAATGGATATCCATATGCCTGAGGTTAATGGGTTTGATGCTACCAAATTTATCAGGAGTGAGGAAAACATGAATACCAATACACCCGTATTTGCTCTAACTGCAGATCTTACCGCTTCAATGCAGAAGGATTATGTCCAATATTTCAACGGTTTTCTTTGGAAACCCCTACAGATTGAAAAACTATTTGATGCCCTAAATAGTGCAGCTTAGTTTTTAAGCTCATTTATAAGTCCACTGTCTTTTTTTGCACTTGTACTGTCAACTGCCTGGATATTATGATTCTTAAGCGATTGAAAAGCATCAGGTGTCAGACCTTCAGAACCAGCAAACGGATAATTGAGTTCAAATGCAACAAATAATAATATCGCAATTAATCCGCTTACGCCAAATGCCAGCCACATATGGAATTTCTGGTTTGGAACGTAAAAACATGCGGTGTAAAAAATTAAAAGAATAGCTCCGCCGATCAATATTACCCAAAGTATACCGGGTAGTTCCGCATTAGAGGTATTTATTCGTATTCTCCGTGCAACAGTTAATTCATTAAGGTTCGCAATCATCGTGGTATATATGACCTGTTCGCCAAGATCCTTAGGTTTAAATTTGATGATCAGGCTTTGAAGTTTTGAACGTACCGCCATAGCCTCTTTGCTTTGTTTTTTATGTCCCATTAAGGCCCATTCTTCATCTACCACAATAGTTACATATTTTTTAACGCATGAATCTATCGAATATTTAATTTTGGGCGGCAATCCATTCGCATCCCGGTACATATTGCCCAGCGCATCTGCTTCGCGGTCTATATTTCCATTTACATGATCATAGTTTTCCCATATGGCAATTACGATAAATGCCAGGAAAACACCATATAACACACCAATCATGCTGACATAGATTCCCGTTACATCCTTGAATTTTTCCAGTTCTTCTACGGCAAAAAAGCTGCGTAAAATTTTGAATGCGAGAAATGTTATTGCGCATGATATTATAATGATTACTGCTAATATCAGCCATGCCGGCATAATGGTAAAAATGAATTCCATGTAGTTTTTTTATTTTAAGTGTGCAAGAAACCATAATGGCTTAAGGTTACCTTACTAAATTATAATAGTGATTGGGATTATACAAAAAGCATTATCATCTTCTTATTGATAATACAGAACGTGGTTAATTGTTTTGGCCTTATAGAAATCTAATTATTATGAATTATAATATTAATAACTTAAATGGTTAATTAGCTGTTTTTAAACTGTCTTTAATCCTATGATCCTTTTTGATTTCTTTAGCTTTTGTTTCTTTTTTAGGCTTTTCTTTATGCGCCTTATGATTTTTTGGTGAAAGAGAGTCAAATGGCGTTTTTGAGAGTCCGTCAGGACCAACAAATGGGTAATTAAGCGAAATTGCAATAAATAACAATACCGCAATCAAGCCGCTAACGCCAAATGCGAGGGTCATGTGGAAATTACGGTTTGGTACATAGAAACAGGCAATATAAAATATTAGTACTAACGCTCCCCCAATCAGCAATGCCCAAAGTATCCAGGGCAGTTCGGCATTAGTTGAAGTGACCCTCATCCTTCGGGCAACCGTTAAATCATTAAGACTTGAAATCAGGTGATCGTAAACAACCTGCTCACCTTCGTCATTGGGGCTAATATCCAGTATTGCTTCTTGCAGGTCAGCCCGGGCTTCAATAGCGTCCTGGCTTTCAGCGGTATCTTTGCCATCTTTTTGTAATTTCCATTCGTTGCTTTTAACTGCCACTATATATTGCTTGGCTGGGGTATCAACCAATGCCTTTATACTGTCGTCCAGGGCATTGGCATCCCTAAAAATATTGCCAAGCGCATCGGCTTCTTTATTAATATTTTCTTTTACATGATTATAATTTTCCCAGATCGCAATTACGATAAATGCCAAAAATATTCCATACAGCACCCCTATCATATTGACATAGATGCCTGTTACATCGTTAAATTTTTCCAGTTCTTCAGCAGAGAACAGCCATCGGAAAATTTTAAAAGCTAAAAATGTTATCAGGAATGCAAGTAGGACAATCCCAACCAATATTTTCCAGGATGCATAATTACTCAATAGACTTACCATGATTTTTATTTAAAGATGTTTGGATTAATTCCCCCCCCGGCAAAACTAAACATATTATTTAACTGACAAAATTTATTTTTTTTATTTCATGGATTTCTTCGGGTGAGTTGTGTCCGGTTTTAATTTATTTTTGGTCATTAGCAATATCTTGTACTTAAAGGAGGTTATAAGGTTATTGTAAGGAAATTATAGTATTAAACGGTATCATTACCGTTATACAGGTTATACCCACAGAAGAGAAGGGCAAAACGAAGAAGAAAGGCATATTGTATTAAATGTTAATGAATTGGTTATTAACTATTAAATACTTATGTTATGAAACAGATCAACACACATTTTCTTGCCGTTCTCTTGGCCACATGTATTTCCTATAACACAATAGCGCAGACAGATAATGTCAACATTATTAAGATTAACCCTGCGAGCCTGGTTGTAGGCAGTGCAACATTGTTTTATGAACGCCAGGTAAGCGATGATGCTTCTTTTCAGATTGGCATTAATTTTATGCCGGTACCAAACAAGATTTTCGGGCCTGCGTTTTCTTGTTTCGGCATAACCCCCGAATGCAGGATATATTTGTCAAGCAGGAGTATAGAAGTGCCGGGCGGTGGCTATATCGCCCCATTCTGTAGGTACAGGAATTTGAGCATGGAGATACAGGGCCCCGACAAAAACAGCTTAGGGAATTATTCGAATATTATTGTAGAGGATGATCAGTTTGCTATTGGATTTGTACTTGGATACCAATATATTACAGAAAAGGACTATGTGTTTGATTTTTTTGCCGGGCCATTTTCCAATTCAAATTATTTCCACACTTCTGCCGGTCAGCCTTTAAACGTTGATCTCGGATTTTTGGGGAATAATGGCCTGGGTTTCAGAATCGGGGTGGCGATGGGTCTTGCATTTTGAGTGAAATCATAAATATTATTTGTCATAATAGCCCCTTCAATTTGTCGGATTTGCCTGTTGTGTATTTGTAAACTCCTGGGTAGATTTGTATAAACGTTAAAAGAATAAATTTATGAGAAAACTAATTATGAAAATGTCAATGTCAATTGATGGATATGTTTGTGGCCCTAACGGGGAACTGGATTGGATGTTTAAGACCATGAGCACCAGTGGTAAAAAGTGGATAAGTAAAATCATGGAAAATGTGGATGTGCATATTATGGGAAGCCGGACTTTTAATGATATGCGCAAATATTGGCCATATTCTGATGATCTGCTGGCCAGTCAGATGAATAATATCCCCAAAATAGTATTCTCAAAAAAGGGTGTTTTGAATGATAGCAGTACAACCACGGCTATAAAAGATGCCAAAGCCGCAGATGCTGATAATGGACTCAAACAATCTGCCCAGTCAGATCATCTTGAGTCCTGGCTGCATCCAAAAATAGCGACGGGTGATTTAATGGAAGAAATTATGAAACTCAAGCAGCAACCTGGGAAGGATATTATTGCACATGGCGGGGCGGGTTTTATGAATAACCTGGTAAAAACAGGTCTCATTGACGAATATTATTTGGCTGTACATCCTGCGGTTATAGGCAAAGGGTTATCCATATTTTCAGGACTTGCCCAACCCGAACAATTGGAACTTGTGAAATCTACCCAATTTGAAAGTGGCGTATTGGGAAATATTTATATCCCCAATAGATAACCATTATTTTATTTAATTTTGGAATTCATTTAAGTGAAATTTTCCAAAATTTAAATAGCAATAATGACCACTAAAGCCAAAGGCGCCTTCGAAGTAAAAATTGTACCACAAACTGACCGGGATATCCCGATGTTGGGCAGGTTAACGCTTGACAAAACTTTTATGGGTGACCTGGAAGCTACCAGCCAGGGAACCATGCTCAGCGCCATGACATCCGTACCAAATTCTGCAGGCTATGTGGCCATTGAAAGGGTAGTTGGTGCCCTGAATGGGAAAAAAGGCAGCTTTGTTTTGCAACATTCCGGCACAGCAAATAAAGGAGAAAATTCACTGATTGTAACTATTGTACCTGATTCAGGGACTGAGGAGCTTGCCGGCATTAAAGGCAAACTTGACATTATCATTAAGGATGGCAAACATTTTTATGAACTTGATTATGAATTAAGTGGCCTGTGAGGAAACAGGCCACGGAAGAAAAATAATTGGTTTAATCAAACCAAATCATTCATTACTTCACATTCTTATCCAGCCAGTTACCCATTATTTCCAGTGCTTCAGGGGCAAATGTTTCTTCCAGTTCTGCATATTCTTCAACCGTACATTTTTTGCAATGCTGAAACAAATGGTTTAGCCCGGGAATTTCTTTTGTATCATACACGGGTGATTTGCTTTTTTTAAGAGTCTTTTTTATGGCGGCCAGGTTAATGGAAGCATTTACCTGTAGGTCTTTGCTTCCGTCTAAGGCCAATACTTTACAAGTGAATTTCTCCATCATGGGCTGCGGGTCTGTTACTAAAAAATACCTCATCCATGGGGAAGTAAATCCCAGCACAAAATCTTTGGCTATTTTATTGTCATTACTATTATCAGTACTTAATTTTAAAGCCTTTAGGGTGCTTTCTGATTGACCCGCTTTCCATTCTTTATAATCATTTATTACTTTTTGAAACAGTATTGCCGTGTCTTTTTCTGCCAGTACATCGGCTATCACTTTTTTATAAATAATACTATATTCAGCTACAATTTTAGAGGGCAATCCATACGACTTTAATACATCTTCATCTTGTTTTACCAGTATATCTTCACCTTTTATACCCTGGCCGGCCAGCATGATTACAAAATTAATATCAGCATTACGCGAGGCTATGATACAAGCAATTAGTGCACCTTCACTGTGCCCTATCAGCCCTATCTTTTTTTGATCAACTTCTTTCCTGTTTTTAATATAGTTTAAACTTGTTTCAACATCGTTTGCAAAATCCGCGCTTGTGGCTTTAGATAAATCACCTGTTGATTTTACCATTCCACGATCATCTACCCGAAGTACTGCGTATCCTTTTTTGGTTAAATAATCAGCAATTACAAAAAAAGATTTATGTCCCATAATTGTCTCATCACGATCCTGTTGCCCGCTACCCGTGATCAGTATTGCCGTGGGGAAAGGGCCATTACCTTTGGGGTAGGTAAATGTTGCCCCCAAATGAACAGTTTTATCCGCATTATCATATTCTAAATCCTCACTGTTATAATTAAAGGGTGGTTTAGGTGTCTGGGGACGATCCGGGTTTTTTGAAACCGCACTTTCTTTATTCAATGTCAATGGAATTTTCTTACCTCCCTGTTCCCAGTTGCCATCTATCAAAGAATCATTTAACATATGCCCTTTAAAATAGGCACCTTTTTTGATGGTCACAATTACACTATCGTTTTTGAGAGAAACATTCTCGCATGCTACTCCTCTTGCGCCCTGGTCCGGGCTATCCATTTTCCCCGAATATGTGCCATCATTTGCTTTTTCAAAATGAAATACGATGCGAAGCGAAAAACTGGTAACCTGCATTTTGCCTTCCCATATACCGGCAATGTTTTTTTGTGCATAGATACCGGTGAAGGAAAGGATCATTAATAAAACTAAAATGGACATTTTCATGATTTGGGTATTTAATTGAGTTTGCAAAAATAGAAATGATTTTTAATAAAATTTAGTTTTGATTAAATAATATTCAAAAATTTTATAAATTTGTGCAATATAATATAACATAAGTTGAAAAAATTACCGCATTTGTGCCCTTCTTGCGCGTCGCCGTTAAAGGTGACCAGCCTTTCATGCGCAAATTGCCAGACGGAGGTAAGGGGTGAATTTGAATTGCCTCCACTGGCAAGGCTTGAGCCGGATGATCGCATATTTATTACTGAATTTGTAAAGAGCAGCGGTAGCCTGAAATTGATGGCCGAAAAAATGAAACTCAGCTATCCGACCGTTCGCAATATGCTTGACGATATTATTGCAAGACTGAATGAAATAGAAAAATCCACAAAAAATTCTCCCAAATGAAAACATGGTTGTTTAACCCTTTCAAATATTTAGCTGGCAATAAAGCCTTATGGCTCGGTATAGTTGCCATTGCAATTACCGGCATGGTATGCCTTGCAGAAAAGCTGCACATGGATGGGGTGATTGATATACATGGCCCGAAAGAAACACCAACGTATTTTTATTTTACTGAACCTGTTATTGACTGGCTTTGCCTGGTAATTCCACTCTATATTTTCGGCCGGATTTTATCTGTTTCAGCCATAAGGTTTATAGATGTGGCAGGTACGGGTGCCCTCGCAAGGTACCCTATGTTTTTTGTGGTGCTATTAACTATGCTTATGCCAAAACAAATATATGATCCTAAATACCTTATGAATGCGATTCAAACCAATCCTGCATTGTTGGCCCAGGTTGTTATGGTGGCATTTTTGATTATACCTTTTGTAGTATGGACTGTTGCTCTTATGTACAATGCTTATTCCATTTCTACAAATTTAAAAGGGCAAAAAGCAACCTGGAGTTTTGTCGTATCAATACTCATTGCTGAAGTTATTTCAAAGGCGATTATTGCAGTTTTAATAAAATAATTTTTGCCTTTAGAAATTTATTTTACCACAGTTATTTTGTCAATCGGTCGAATGACAAATATATTTATCCGACAATATTCATCAAAAATGAAATGGCTTCCGGTGAATGCAATGCATCTGTAGAAACCAGGGTATCGGCGGCAGTTTCTGAAGCACGCTTCAGCATTTCTTTTTCATAAGAAGCAATAGCAGATTTTACATCCGGATATTCGTCATTTAAAAGGCAATTGCTAAGCTCCAGCGCATCAAGCATCGCCATATTTACGCCTTCTCCGGCAAAAGGAGGCATCACGTGGGCCGCATCGCCAAGAATGGTAAGATTGGGCAAGGTTTCCCAGGTTTGGTCTGGCGGCATGCAATACTGTGGCCTCAGGATAAATTTGGAATCTGCATTTTCAAACAGTTCCTCCCAGGTATTGCTCCAGCCTTCATATTCCTCTTTAAACCAGGCCAGTACTTGTGCTTTATTATTAAAATCAATATGACTGTTCTGGCTCCAGTCTTCCTGCTTTTTAAAACTGGGGTAGAAAACCAAGCTTCCATCGCCTTTAGAAGCTACAATAAGTGATTTGGAATCACCCATAATAAATAGTTTTCCATCATTCAGTAATTTATGTATATGAGGGGTCTGTGTTTCAGAATGGTGCACCGCACCTTCAATGGCCATAATACCTACATAATATGGTTTTATAGATGTTATGTTAGGCCTTATTTTTGAGTTTGCACCATCGGCGCCAATCACTATATCCGCATAAACCATAGAACCATCTTTGAATTCAATAAGCCACCCTTCAAGTTTTGATTCCATTGAAACAAATTGCTTGCCCCAGATTACCGTTCCCGGCAGCAATGATTCAAGCAAAATATTTTGCAAAGGCCCACGATCAATTTCAGGCCTGGCTAATGCACCTTCTTTATCAGTTTCATCATCAGCAATGATATTGGCATGTTTATCCATTATTTTCATCCGATCTGCGCCTGGCCTGTAGTTTTTCCTAAAAGCATCCATCAGACCGGCTTCGCGCAACGCCCGAAGGCCAGATTCATCGTGCAGGTCGAGTGTTGCACCTTTTGGCCGGGCATCTTTATCCGCATCCCGTTCATACACTTGCACATCGGCGCCATTCATTTGCAGTATTCGGGCCAGTGTCAGGCCGCCGGGGCCACCACCTATGATGGCTATTTTTTTATCCTTAATATTATTCATTGTGTCTTATTTAAAAGATTGTCACCTTAGAGTCGTTTCAATATATTGACGCAGGCGGTTGCATTATATTTTAAAAATTGAAGCATATAAAATATTAACTTTATAAATTTG
>Ga0206925_1168_pt1 | contig 11995 bp, 5 predicted proteins | sample Alteio_BWOrgHeat_62_FD_152944 | JGI IMG/M metagenome (GOLD analysis project Ga0206925, IMG submission 152944) | Enriched cells from forest soil in Barre Woods Harvard Forest LTER site, Petersham, Massachusetts, United States -... | ecosystem: Environmental > Terrestrial > Soil > Temperate forest > O...
GTCGCGCCGCACGCCGACGGGCAGCTCTCGCTGGGCCTGCCTGCGAACTGGCTCGACGCCGACGCGCTGAGCGTGACCGCGGTGGATGCTTCAGGCGCAGAGCTGGGGACCTCGACGTGGCCGACGGCGGCGCTGAACAAGCGGATCGCTTCGGCGCAGGACTTGGGGCGCGGCGCATCCGCCACGGTTCAAAAGACGCCCAATGCAATCTCTCTCCGCGCGGCCGACGTCACAGCCACCTTTGACCCCGTCAGCGGGCTCCTCCGCGAAGTTCGCCGCGGCGACAAAGTTTTCGCGCTCACGACCGGCCCGCGCCTCACCTTCGCCCGCCCGCCGTCGGCCGGTGCCACTGAGTGGCTGCCGTTTGCCGCCGGCGACACTCCCACCGTACCGGTGCACGCGCTTGCCGCCCCGCATCTCGCCAACGTCGTCGAGATCGAGGTCGACGGCGTGCGCGCCGTGGCGTTTGTCGCGCTCAAGCTCGAACTCTCGCCCGATGGCACCACTTGGAAGACCATCTTCGACAGCTCCCGGCGCGGTGGAGATGGCAATCGTTACGAATTTCCCCCGCAAACGGTTGCCGCCATTCGCATCTCCAATCTCCACAACGAGCGCGATGCGGCGATGGCCGTGAAGTCCGTCCGCGTCGGTTACGCCGCCGCGCGTTTCCCAGCGCCAGCCCCTGCTGCCGCCGTCGTCTCCACCGACGCCGCCGGTATTCAGGTCAGCGGCGGTGCGAGCGGACTCGATCGCGCCCACTGGACGATGCATGGCGACGGATCGCTCCAACTCGACTACGCCTATGCGCTCGACGGCGACTTCGCCTATCACGGCATCACGTTCGATCTCCCCGAGCCGCAGATGGAGAAGCTCACCTGGCTCGGTGAAGGCCCGTATCGCGTGTGGCAGAACCGCCTGCGCGGCACGACGCTCGGCATCCACTCGATCGTCCGCAACGACATCCAGCCCGGCGAAGCGTGGGGTTATCCGGAGTTCCAAGGCTACTTCGCCGGTCTCCGCTGGGCGCGCCTCGACACGCCGGCCGGCCTGCTAACGGTGACGAGCATCTCGCCCCAGATCTTCCTCCGCGTCGGCACCCCGCGCATCACGCACCCGACGACGACCATCGATTTCCCCGCGGGCGATCTGTCGTTCCTGCACGCGATCCCGGCGATCGGCTCCAAGGGAAAACCTGCCGAGCAGGCCGGTCCGCAAAGTCAGTGGGCCAAGGCCTCCGGCCACTACGAAGGCACGCTGGTGTTTCAATTCGGCCTGTGAAGCACAGCCCCGCGCACGGGTATTGTGGGTAGGGATGGCTCGCCGAGCCGTCCGTTGGGCGTCCACAGTGGTAGCGGCAGGCGTCCTTGCCTGCCGGCGCTCGAAATCTGCAGGCAGGGACGCCTGCCGCTACCTAAAATCCAAATGCTACGGGTGATTGCCTTGCTCCGTACCCTCGGATTGGTCCCTCCGTGACCCCTGTGACGAAGATCGAGATCAGCAAAGACCCGACGCTCGCTCTCAGTTGCGCACCAGGCCTTGCACCGACGCATCGGCGATCACGTCCGGTCCCGTGGCGGCCTTGATATGCACGTTGTGCAGCGTGATGCCCTTGGTGTTCGCGATGCGCAGGCCGGTGGGCGCCTCGATCGTGATGTTCTCCAGCGTCATGTTCTCCACGGGCATTTCCGGCAGGCCGGCGATCAGGCCGGCGCGGGTCCGGCCCGCGGTGGCGGTGACGTTGCGGACCGTGATGTTGCGCCATTGGGGCGTCGTGGCGGTCACGGGCTGGGCCTTGTCCTCGGCCAGCGCCGCGTCGATCGTCGTGTTCGCATAGTAGCTCGTGACCCCGATGACCACGCCGACGTTCTTCATGGTCAGGTCCTCGTAAGTCACATTTTCGACGAGGCCGCCGCGCCCGCGACCCGATTTGAAACGCACACCGGTGTCGGTGCCGTCGAACGTGCAGCGACGCACGATCATGTTGCGCACACCGCTGCCGGTGCCGCTGCCGATCGAACAGCCGTGGCCGTGCAAAAACGTGCAGTCGGTCACGAGGATGTCCTCCTCACGGAGACCGCCGCTGCCACCGAGCGCGACGTTGTCGTCACCCGTGTCGATGTAGCAATGCGAGATGAGCACGCGCTGGCAGTCCTTCGGGTCGATCCCGTCGGTATTGGGCGCGATGGACGGATTGAGGATCTTGATGCCCTCGACCGTGACGTCCTGGCAGGCGTTTTGGACGAGGTTGAAAACCGGCGAGTTGGTGAGCGTGACGCCCTCGACCCGGATGCGCTGGCATCCGCGAAACGACAGCATGACCGGCCGCGGGCTCGTGTTGCCGCTGGCGTGTTTGGCGTTCGCCACGGCCTTGAACCGCCGGGCTTCCGGCCACCACGCCTCTCCATTGCCGTTGATCGTGCCCGTCCCCGACACGAGCACATCGTGGACGTTGGCCACCTGGATGAGCGGGCGGTAGCGGCCGGAGTTTCCTTCCATCTTATAATCGTCGAACTTCGGCGAAAACAGAATCACCGCGCCGGCTTCGAGGTGCAGATTGGTGTTGCTGCCGAGATCGAACGGCCCGGTGAAATAAGTGCCTTCGGGCACGACGAGCATGCCACCGCCGGCGGCGTTCACGGCCGCCAGCGCTTTCTTGAACGCATCCGTGTTGAGCGTCGCCCCGCGATCGCCGACTCCGCCGAAATCCTTCAGATTGAAGCTGTGATCCGGAATGACCGGCTGGGCCGGCGCGACGTCGGGCACCGCGGGGGCCGCGGCGACGGAGGCGGCCGGCGCCGGCTGGTCAGGGGAAACGGTGGCGCAGCCTGCCAGCAGCACCGGGAAGGCGAGGAATAGAAAACGGGGATTTTTCATGGGGTCGGGGAGAAAGACGGATCGTGTGGTCGAAGCGTCACCGCCTTTCTCATCAGTCGGCAAAACACTCCACCCGACTCGTTCTCCGCCTCACTTCCGGCGCTTGATCCAATACGTCAGCCCGTCCTCGAAGCAGGTGGCGGACAGGTCCTCCACCTTGTTGCGAAAATAGGTCTCCGCGTCCTTGACGCCCCGGTTGTAGGCGAAAGGTGCGATCTCCTTGCAGATATAATCCAGGAGAAACTTTGCTCGTAGCTCGCTGAGATCATGTTCGAGTTCCTCACGGAAAAATTTCTGCAGCGACGGGACGATCGCCGCGGTCTCCTCCTTGTTCAGTTCGATGGCCATGGCCCCAGCCTTCACCGTCCCCGGCCGCCGGGAAAGTTTTTTCCGAACCGCCCGTGTGCGAATCCGCCCGTGACTTAGGCCGATTCTGTTCGTTCAGCACCATCAGCCCGGCATTCGCGATGTTGCTGGCGAAGTGCTCCTCGCGCAAGATCCCTCACGCCGCGCAAGAGGTGAGTATAGAGCCACTGGCTGCGTCATGTGAGATTCTATAGTCAATAGGGGCTATCGCTCAATTGATTACCCGTAAATTCGGGTGATCGTGATCCTTCCCCTCGAGCGCGAAACCGGAATTGTTGCGTCATCCCGCGATGCATCGGATCTCCCAACTTATCGTGTGCATTCATATGTATGGCTTTGGTGCACCCACGCGAAGAATCTATTCACGGCGGGCCGCATACCCCGAAGGTTGCTTCGGCTTGGCTGGTGTAGCCGCGAGCGTGAGCGAGTGGATGCCGGACCGCTCGCTCACGCTTGGAGCTACCAAGATGGGGAAAAACGAGGAGAAGTTTTTGAGCGGCTTGGTCAAATGCCTTGCCGCTTGCGACGGAAATATTTACTTCCGGATAAATTGGCTGCGACGGACGCTCATGCAGGTAGGCGAGGGCTTCGATTTTCTGTATAATTTTTTTAGCTCTAGCTTACCTGCTGTCCGCCCCGGCTATTCCCCACGATTCTGCTCCGCCGCTACGCCGTGTCTGCGCCACCCAGTTCACGTCGCGGCAGGCGAGGGTGTGCGCGATGCCTCTGGAGGCCGCTTGCATCGCTACAAAGTCGCACTCTCGATCTTTAGGAAAGTCTATTGCACATGCACGCGAGCCGTCGACTTCGCTGTGAAATGGCGCACCATGAAATCCCGCAATATCTCCGGCCCATTGTTCTCTTTGTCCCTGTTGGCGATTGCGCAATCGTCCGCTTGGGGCCAGAATCCCGCCGCCGACACGGCGTGGCAGAAGGTTGCCGGCCTGAGTTCTGCACAGCTAACCGTTCCTCTTCAGCCTCAAACCCCGGGCGGCGCCCTGACCGCAGGGTTGCTTACGCAGGAGCAACAGATAATCGCCAATTTCGTCGAGCAGGCGAAGCAGGCGAAGGCCTTCTACACTCAATTCTCGACTGATGCGCGTGCTGCGAGTGCGAAGAAAATCGAAGTGATGGCGACGCTGCAAGCAGCACAGCAAGGCAGCCATCAACACTTGATTGCTGGACTTGGTTTGGGAGGCGCCTTTCGAGCCGACAAGCGCAACTCCGCGCATGATCGCTTCGACGTAGCACTATCGACGGAGCTTCTCCAGCTGCCTGGTGTGCGGCGCGGCCAAGGTTTACGGGATGACCCGATATCAGCGCAGCAAGTGGGCGACCGGCTATACGCAGAATTCGGGGGTTCGGACGATGTTGCTGGATATTATATGAATTTAATGAGGACATTGGATAGCACAAGCGTCCTTTCGGTTGCGCAAAAAGTGCAAACGCTGACACTTTCCAAGGAAGTCCAGGACGAGGCGAAATTGGTGCAGAATCGGTACGCTCGCGTGGGGAAGCGGGTTGAGGAATTGACGATGTTAAGCGTTGACGGCCGGAAAATCGATTTCACCGCCATTAAACAGCCCACCATCGTGTATTTCTGGAATTCGGCCAGCGGAACGACCGATCTGACTTTGCTGACCAGTTTCAAAGCGACCATTTCCCCGGGCATTGCTTGGATCTATGTCGGGCTTGGGCCGCAGCCGAAAAATGAGAAGCAGGCCGAGTCTGTTTCCCCTTTTTCCGGTACCTATATTTACGATCCGTCGGCGCTAGGGAGCGCGGCCGCCGCAGCGCTTTCCGTGGCTCAATGCCCTCAATTCGCTGCCATTGCCAATGGAAGCCTGGTCGGCTTTGGCGATCTCGGGAAACTTCCAGGAGTGATCGCCTCCTTCGGCCACTGAGCCGTCAGGTATGCATGCTCATCGCCGTTTTCTACTGTCCTTTCGAAACGTGTGGATCGTCGTCCTCGCTTGTGGTGCCGCACAAGCGATGAAAGGCAGTGTCTTTCTCTCGTCGTATTCCTTCAACGCTGGGGCCAAACCGACCGTTTCATTTTCCAGTGAGAGTTTGTCTCCTCCCTACAAACTGCGGGTGAAGATTTTGAATGTGCCGGGCTATCCTGACGGCTACCACGCGGTGACGGCGTGGAATAATCAAGCCGAGACCCTGGAGGCGGTGCCTTCGCCCGGCGTCTACTCCGTTGAGCTCTATGGTGTCCAATATGCGTCGGACCTGACGACAGTTCTTTCCCAGACGACTCATTACACCTTCTCAATTCAAATCAACCAGGCGATAAATGGAGTCGGCTGGCAACTCATCAGCTGCCCGACGTCGTCCGCGCCGGGAAACACCGTGTCAGTTTACGCCACCGTGCAGAATAGCGGCAATACGATCTGGGACAGCAACTATCACATCGAACTGAAGGACTCGGACGGCAATCACTTGTACTACGGTTCAATCGGTTCGGTGCCACCAGGAGGACAGATCATCGTCCAGATTCCCGTTACCCTGCCAACGACTGCCGGACACTACACCTGGGGTCTGACGGCCATGCAGTATGGTGTGGAGTATTTTGGCGGGACACAGAATTTCACGATTCTGGCAAATCGATCGCCGGTTACCAGTCCCATGTCGGGATCGACTCAGTCGGCCACCTCCGGTCAAACTGTATATATAAGTAGCACCACGACCGACGCTGATGGCAATCTTACGGCCCAGGTCGTCGATTACTTCGGCCCGGGGGTTCCAGTGTGGACCGAGGTTCCTAATAACGCTTGGAGCGGAGCCCCGGCCGCTACGAACAGCTTGTCCAATGTAGCGTTCCAGGTGTACAGCCCCGGAGTGTACACGGTGCGGGGATACGGGACCGACGTTTACGGGTTCACCTCCCCCCCACAGTATTGGCAGTTCAACGTGACGACGAGCGGTCCCGCGATCGCTTCGCAAAACGGCAACGTTTCCGCCTCCCTCGGTGGCGAAGCAAATTTCTTTGTCACTTCTTCCGGTACCGGCCTGAGCTATCAATGGTACAAAGATGGTGGGCCGATTGCCGGTGCAACGGCCGCGACTCTGGCCCTGACGAACGTCCAACCTTCAAACGAGGGCGTGTATACGGTGCGAGTGACCAATTCTTTCGGATTCGTCACATCGACCCCTTCAATCCTTTCCATTGTCTCGAACTACACTTTTTCAACCCTCGCTGGATCTCCTCAGGCGTATGGGAGTGCCGATGGCACAGGATCCGCCGCCAGATTCTCGAGTCCGATGGGCGGTGCGGTGAGCAATGCGGGCGATTTATACGTCGTGGACACCGGCAACTCGACGATTCGTAAGGTCAGTCCTGCTGGCACCGTTTCGACGTTTGCGGGCGCTGCCGGGCAGGCGTCGTTTGCGGATGGAACGGGTGCCGCGGCACGATTCTATTACCCATTTGGAATCGCGGTCGATTCGTCCGGCAATCTTTTCGTTGCAGACACTGGCAACAACGCACTGCGCAAAATCACCCCCGGCGGAACAGTCAGCACGGTGGTGGCCGGTCTGGGCGGACCATCCGGGGTCGCGGTCAGTGCAAATGGGACAGTGTACATCGCCGAATCGGCCACAAGCATCATTCGAAAATATGCTCAAGGAGCCCTGACACTGGTGGCCGGGATCTCTGGCACTAGGGGAAGCAGCGACGGCCCGGGAGCGAGTGCCACGTTCAATGGACCGCAAGACGTTACACTCGATTCGTCCGGCAATATTTACGTTGCTGATGAAGGAAATGATACAATCCGAAAGATCGATACCACCGGCAACGTCACAACGCTCGCGGGACTAGCGGGAAACTACGGTTTTGCCAACGGCGCCGGGAGTGCCGCGCGATTCTATTCTCCAATGTCCGTGGCCACCGATGCAAGTGGGATGATTTATGTGGATGATTATGGGAACCATGTGATCCGCAGGGTAACCCCTTCGGGAGCGGTGAGCATCCTCGCTGGCCAAGCCGGAACCGCGGGCAGTACCGATGGAACAGCTACGAATACAAGGTTCTCGTATCCGGGGGGAGTTACCTTGGATGAGGCGAATACGGTGTTTGTCGTTGATATGAACAATGAGACCATCCGAAAAGGTGTGCCTCCGGCCACTCCGCCGGTGATTGTGGCGCAACCGGTCAGCAGCGTCACTTGGTCGGGGCAAAGCGTGAACTTCGCGGCCGTATTGGGAGGAACTGCCCCTTTCACGTACCAGTGGCTGAAAAATGGCAGCCCAATTACCTCGGCGACGGCTTCAAGTTACTCCCTGACCTCTGTGCAAGCGACCGATGCGGCCGACTATTCCGTCGTGGTCACGAATGCGCTTGGGTCGGCGACTTCAGCAGCCGCCCGGCTGACTGTGATTTCGAGCCAGCCGCAAAACCAGAGTGGAGTGGTGGGCGGAAACGTGACCTTTAGCGTCACGGTCGCTGCCGTCGGCGGCTCGACTCCGACCTATCAATGGCGGGTCAACGGAACCAATATCGCGACCGGTACAGGCGCGACCCTCAGCTTGACGAACTTACAGCTGACCGATGGCGGTAGTTACGACGTGGTCGTATCAAATGGTGCAGTGTCCGGGACGAGCTCTGCGGCGACCCTTACCGTAACGGCGGCCGTGGACCTACAACTAAAGATCTTTCGGCCGCAATGAGGGTTATGCCGACATCATTTAGACTGCGGCTTTTCACGGCCGCTCACCCGCATCTCTCAGGCCACGACTCCGGGCGGGCTCCACATTTCGTCAATTTCTAACGCATTACCGCCGTCATGAATGCTCGCTGCACTAACATTACGTTTTGTCGTCTGTGGTTTGCCTCCGCAACTCTGGCATGCATTTTCATCGCGCCAAGCTTGTGGGCACTGACGACGCCGTCCACAGGCGCCATTGCGGTGAGTGCCTTGGGTACCCACACCGTGACGCTTAAGAGCGACGGGACGGTTTGGGCTTGGGGCTCCAACAGTAGTGGGCAGTTGGGCGATGCCACGACGACAGATCGTACCGCTGCGGTGCAGGTTGGCGGCCTAAGCGGCGTCGTGGCGATTGCGGCCGGTTTAGATCATTCAATGGCGCTCAAGAGCGATGGCACAGTTTGGGTTTGGGGCAGCAACTCGTATGCTTGTTTGGGCGATGGCACGTATACGATGCGGACGACGCCTGTTCAGGTGACAAGCTTGAGCGGCGTCGTGGCAGTGTCGGCGGGAAATCAATTTTCGGTGGCGCTCAAAAACGATGGCACCGTTTGGACTTGGGGTTTGATTGCGCTTTCCCTGCCAGGTCGGGGGGTGACTCCGGCCCAAGTGAGCGGGCTCAGCGGGGTTCTGGCGATTTCGGCGGGAGGTAACGGCGTGGTGGTGCTGAAGAGTGACGGGACGGTTTGGTCTTGGGGAGATAACTATTCCGGCGATGGCACCACAACGTACCAACATTCTCCAGTTCAGACAGTTGGACTCAGCGGTATCGTGGCGGTGGCGGGTGGCAATTCGCACAGAATGGCATTGAAGAATGACGGGACAGTCTGGGCTTGGGGATACAACGTCTATGGACAGTTGGGCGACGGTTCGACAACAACGCGTACCACACCGGTGCAGGTGAGCGGGTTGACTGGCGTCGTGGCGGTTTCGGCGGGTACGTCTCACACTGTAGCGCAGAAAAGTGATGGGACGGTCTGGGCTTGGGGGGACAACTCGTGTGGCGAGTTGGGTGATGGCACGACGACGCAGCGATTGACTGCTGTCCAGTGCAGCGCATTTGGGGGTGTTCAGACGGTACTGGCGGGCAGCAATGGTACGGTGGCCCTCAAGAGCGACGGGACCGTCTGGTCTCTGGGCTATATCAACCAAGTGCAGTTAGGCGATGGCTCGATAACAAACCGACTGATTTCAGCGCAGGTGAGCGCATTGACCGGCGTTTTGGCCGTGGCCGCAAGCAACGGTAATTCAGTGGCTGTAAAAAACGACGGGACGGTCTGGGCGTGGGGCAACAACAACTACGGCCAATTGGGCGACGGCTCTACCACGAATCGAACAGTACCAGTTCAGGTGAACGGTCTGACCGGCATTCAAGCAGTTTCGGCAGGCGAATACCACGTTTTGGGACTTAAGAGTGATGGGACCGTCTGGGCGTGGGGAGATAACGCAGTTGGCCAGCTGGGAGATGGCACTTCTACAAATCGAACGACGCCGGTGCAGGTGGGTGGACTGAGTGGCATCGTAGCGGTAACGGCGGGTTTGTTGCACTCCTTGGCGTTGAAGAGCGACGGGACAGTTTGGGCGTGGGGGATGAACATTCGCGGACAACTGGGCGATGGCACGACGACAATACGCATGGCTCCGGTGCAGGTGAGTGGACTCACTGGCATCACGGCAATTGCCGCGGGTCAATGGCACTCTGTCGCGTTGAAGAACGACGGAACGGTTTGGTCCTGGGGATATAACTGGGTTGGCCAATTAGGAGATGGCACTGGGACGCAACAGACGACGCCGGTACAGGCGAGCGGAATGAGCGGTGTCATAGCTATCGCGGCGGGCCAATCGCACACGGTCGCTCTAAAGAGCAACGGAACAGTTTGGGCTTGGGGCGATGACTATTATGGCGAGTTGGGCGACGCCCAGTGGAGTTTTCAGGAATTCACAGCCGTGCAAGTACCTGGGCTGAGTGGCATCGTAGCGGTGACGGCGGGTCAAAGTACCGGGTCAGGCAATTGTACCACATTTGCCACCAAGAGCGACGGGACCGTCTGGGCATGGGGATATAACGGCTCTGGAGAATTGGGCGACGGTACCACGACCACGCGTTTTTCCCCGGTGCAGGTAAATGCGGCCAGTGGAATTGCGACTCTGGCGGCTGGATATACTCATTCCATCGCATTGATGCGCAATGGAACGATCCGAGGTTGGGGCGATAACACTTCTGGGCAGTTGGCTTTTTCACCTTCTCTCACCGTCCCGACCCAAGCCGCCATTCGCCTGATCCCGTCGACGTCTGACACGAATCAAAATGGCATAAGCGACTCCTGGGAGATGCAGTATTTCGGAAATCTCAGTCATACTGGCGGCGCGGACACCGACGGCGATGGGCTTTCCGACATGCAGGAGTACGTCCGCGGCACCGATCCGACCAAAGTCGATACCGATGGTGACGGGCATACCGATTTCGTACGACCCTACACTTTCTACAGCGGAGCGAACCCGACCCTCAGCGTTCTTGGCGGCAACAACCAGTTCACGTTTGTGAATCAGTTCACGACGCTGGCGCTCGACGCCGCATCCTGGACCCCCGACGGAACTTCGCCGTTTATCGGGGCACCTATCACTTTCACCGTGACGCAGGGCGGCGGCTTACTGGCCAACGCCATCACAAATACTGCCGCGTTCCCACTGCTTACGCTTTCGACCGACATCAACGGCACGGCGCAGATTTTCTACCAACAACCCATCACGCCCAACGTTGTAAGCCATATCCTCGTTACTGCGGGCGGCACACAAAAACTCTTCACATCGACCAGCGTCTCGACCGGCGATTCGGACGGTAATGGGTTGGCCGACATGTGGGAATACATCCATTACGGGCATATCGGACTCGATCCGAATGGCGACCCCGACCAAATTGGCGTCACCATCCTCGAGGAGTATCAGGACCCGGATCTTGCGCAGACGGCACGCGCCCGAAAGCAGGCTTATGCTCTTTTCGTCGCGAATCAACCCGACGCAGCCGTCAGTAGTTTGCAGTCGAATATCGCCGGGGCCACTCAGGCGGAGCAGGATCTCAAGGTCGCGCAGCAGCTCACGCTCATCGCGTTCACTTTTCATAATCAGAAGAATCACCCCATGGCGCAACAGGTGGCTTCACTGGCTTCCGCCATGATAGCAGCGAGGCTGTCTGATTCGACGCTAACGCCGCTGCACTTCGCTGTCAGTCGCGATCAGACAATCACCTGCGACATCGTTTTGGGCAACATGACCGACGCCCTTTCGCGGATCGACTGCGCCTTGCGCTATATCACGCAATCCGGCGACCCCACTCTCAGCCAGGCGAGCACGGATCTCCAGCAGCGCAAGCTAAGGCTCCAGGATAAACTCAAGATCCAGCAGCGCCCCTAACTCGTTTTCCGCCATGCCAGCCTTCATTTTACGCCGCCGGGTATTAAAACTGATATTTGCTGCCGCCATCTGCGCGGTCACGGCCGCCGACGTCGAGGCGCAATCGAGTGTGCGTGTGACCGTGTCCGCCACCATCGCGCCCTTGGTGGCGTCGTCGAATTCACGGACCATAAAAGTCAAGATTAACGATACCACCACCTTCCGACTGGACCTGCCACCCAACAGCACCCAGACCACCACGTCGGACATCGGATCATTCTATATCGACGAAGGGGGTAGTGCGGTCGTGGCTACAATCGAAGGCACCAATGTCGTCAGTGGCTATGTTAATTTCTACCTGGCGGACCGGAGTGACGATTTTGTCGTGATGACCAATGGGCGCCAGAATCCGCTCGTCTCGTTGACCAGCGGCGATACCATGTCTTCGGCCGCTATCACGGTCTTCAACAAGAGGCGGTTGCAATCGACCTTGGGTAGTGGCTCGTCTGGCAATTTGGTCGGTTCGTGCAGTTCGCCCTACCTGAAGCCTACGAACGGGCCTTGGGACGATCCGATCAACGTTTTTATGGACATCAACCTTGGGCTGACGCAAAGCGGGGAGCCCTTGCCACCCCTACGGGTGGACTATTTGGACA